>JGI24022J15233_10011644_pt1 | contig 10049 bp, 4 predicted proteins | sample Ectturendosymbi2_FD_15233 | JGI IMG/M metagenome (IMG submission 15233)
TCACATGACAATCCGCCTATAAAAGGGGCCGATTTTCGGCCTTTAGGCAGTTCACTTTTCTCTGAACTGAGAACTCCTTCTCTTGTCTGCCTTTCCTCGGGTCTGTCAGCATTTGAAGTAAAATGAGCTCAGCCACTGACAATCTCCTAGCTCGACGGGGTGAGATGGTGGTCAAGCTTGGGATTACGTCAGTACCTAATATACCTGGGAACCTCCGAAACCATAGTCAAGAAGCTCAGACTAAGAGTTTGAGTAAAACTTACTCCTTCTTTTGGTCGACACTAGTACCTTGTCTGGGGGAGATTCTGACACCCGACAGCGCAAATTTGGCTTGTCCAAATTGGCCGCTCGCTACACGACTGATATGGTCAAAAGGCCGCTGCCTTGCTCAGTCCTTGTAGTGCTCCTCTGGAAGTCTTGAGGTCGCGAGACAAAATGATGTCTGGCTTGATCTCTTGACGCGCGTTCCAAGTTACTGTGGACAGGACATCTACTTCACCAACCACAAGGTGAAACTTTGACAGTCTGTCCAACAAAATGTTCAGACAGCGAGGCTCTGTTTCTCTGAATTGTAAAAATGTTCGGACGGCGGAGCTCTGTCTCTCTGTACCATGAAAATGTTCAGACGGCGAAGCTATGTTACTCTGAACTATAAAATGATTAAAATAACAAAACCTTGATTCTCTGAGTCATGAAACACAAGAGATATCAGAATTATGTCACTACGTTTAATAAATTTAAGACAAATATTAAAAGTCCTCATAGAAAATTCATAATGATAAAGTAAAACATTAACCACTTGTTCTGATTTGTGAAATCAGAACAAAGTTGATTCTATAACGTCACCATGCAGAATCGTGCTGCGAAACTTAGGAAACGACACAGGAAAAAGTCTGACTTAGGAAAACGCACTAAGCCTCTGGTCATGATTCAGATATCGTTGGCAGCAGAACTATGAGTATGGTTTATCTTCTCTGACAGAATTATTGAAATGATTTGCTTAAATATCGAAAGTTTCAGTCTGTCAAGTGTGTATGTCTGTATTGCTGTATTCGAACCCATTCTGAGAGTGAAAATATGAAGTTGAATTATCTGGTGAGTACAATCATGTGCATTGTGTCCATTCTATAATAAATCTGACTTAACCAATACATATGGGTGTTTGTTTATTAAGTTATATACAGAAGTCTTCTAGGGAGGTTAAGCGAACGTAGCTTTCGTAAGTACCGTCCTGGTTGCACCTATGAGCGAACCCATTGAGTAAAAACAGGTGTAACTAAATGCAGTACAACTGGTGTTCATTATTTAGAAGCTTACGCCTTTGAATAATGAATACCAGGAAAAACTGTTACACTTATGCAATTTTTTGTAGGATTTGTTTATTTTTTTTAACTGCTATGTTTGACACATTCAGAATTCAGAGGTTTGTCTGAGCACATGGCTAAAGTACGATTCAATATTTGTGAACAAGTGATCAACTCCTGAACTTGGAAATTTAAAATGAGTTTTTTGTGAAAATTGAAAATTACTTAGCGTTCAATTCAAACTATTGTCATCTATCTGGTTAATAATTCTATTGAAGTTTGAAATATTTAGCTTGTGTTTCAACGGATACCACTTCATAACTTAAAGTACAGTAGAATCTATAGTGTTAAAGATGCATATTTCATAAACAGCGTCTATTTTGCCTCATGAGGCAAAAAGTGTTCTGAAGTTATTTTGTCGGTAGCTGAACCTGAACATAATTGTTTAAAGTGATCACATAACAAGTTCAAAACACATGACAAGTTGCATGATACATGACCTACACTGTTAACCGTAACGTCTAATTTAAGTGTTGGGAAGTTTTATGTGGCTTTTTGTCTACGTAGCGTAAAGATAGGCTAAACCATAGCTGTAAACCTCAACAGTTTGTGTCTCTCTGTATTGTGTTTGTCACGTGACCACTCCAATCATTTGTGTTCAATCAAAGGCAAAATATCCACGACATATGTTTTGCCTCATGAGGCGAAATAGACACTATCTTTTTGACGTGAGTTAGTTGGAAGTTTTCGGAGTGTTAACAGGAGTCGTAGTTGAAATTTCAAACTTTTGCGGAGTCGGAGCAGGGGTCTTAAAACCAGAAGCAGGAACGGAGTCGTAGTCTGAAAAAGGTGATTCCGCTCGTCTCTGATTACGTCAGCACTTATTACTGCCATGTGACTGATCTCCGTCATGATGCCTTTAATGCCTGCTACTTTGGCAGAATACGCACAAAAATCCGAAACTATACAGAAATCGAGTCTACAGTCTTGAGACTTGTTTACATCTGCCTCTACACGAAGTGAGTTAGAGCATTCGCATGTGGTTCTTGGTGCACGAATCTTTGTGAAACTTGGCAAGGAAGGAAATTAAGAGATTTATATTGTTCTATCATGCTTTCCGTGTTGCCGGTGGGTTTAGCGCCAGGAATGTTTTTTTTTCGTGAATGATCGTTGAAATTGAAATTCATATAAGATTGCTTGCAGAATGAAGAAACTTAGAATTTTTGGAATTAGTTTTGGCTGGGTTGTCACCAGGAGAAGGTGATGCGCTTTACTGGTGGCCGACCTATGCATCATGCACTAATGCAGCTCTGAGCGATGCCAGGGGTTTGACTCCAGAGAAAACTATTAAACAGTCCTTGAGCTTTCATCAAACTATGAAACTAGGTCCTTGTCTGCAATTCATTTACATCATGTTTTATTAATTTTTCACAAATAAACAAACATGAAAAACGGTCAAAACTGCTTGGTATCCTTCGCATTTTGGCGAGAAATCAGCCCAGAAGCTTCAGTGCGAATGACATTGTTATGTCGATATCAAAGCATTGACCGCCCTGTTTGCAAGTGGCAATACCCTGTTTTATTTAGCTCAATTTCCTTGTCGCTTGCTGCACAGCATTTTATCTTAAGATCTTTGCACATTATGCAACTGAATGCTACTTTCAACACTTAAAACTATCGTTATGACAACACTTACTCATAGAGAAGATCATTCTCCATTATTATTCAATAATACCTTATTCCCGAAACGGATACGTTTAAACACTTGGTTGCTTTTCCATCACAGTCTTTGTCGCCACACCCACACTTGACAGTTACATCAGAAACAGATGACCAGAATCAACTGTCTTCGTTTATTAGCAAACACTGCGCCTGGCCGCACCCTTCTTAATAATTACAAAACAAACATACTGTATTACCAAATTGTGTTATGGTAGCAATTTCTGTGACAACTGTTCCCATGTTGATAAACAAATTCATAAAGTCACAACTCTCCGCCGCCAAAGTTATGTCAGGATAAATTAATAATACGTCTTCTTTCGACGAGTTAACTGATCTCAATCTTATCATTTTATCATGACGAAGAAAAAGTTTGTGTTCCATTACTTTAACAATTTAATGTACGAAATTTTGCCAGTTCCTTTTCCGCCCAGCACAGGTTGTTCAAAGAATTCTTTTCCTGCACATTGCCCCACCACCTACAGTTTCAGCTTCCAGTATTCAAAAATTCACTGATCCGTAACATTTTTCCGCAAAGCCTCTAGATTGTGGAACTCTCTCCCGCTTGAAAACAATACCTACAGTATCACCCAGAGGTTGGAACTGAAACTTAAATCTGATATTAAAGTTTCAGTTCCGATATTGAAATTTCAGCGTTGTTGACGAAATTGCTTTCTCATTAACGACTTACCGTTGAAGTTAATTTGCAAGTGTTTAATTAATGATTAACTCCCTGTCTTAATTACTTCCGTTGAAAAAGTGTTAAATCGCCAAAACCTTCCAGGCATAACTTTGCTTGACAGAACTGTGTACGAACTGCCCGCACTAAATTCGAAGTCTCGAATGTTATCTTGACACACACTTTGAACTTATGGGCGTAACTGATTTTCCGTCTTTGTTTTCATTTGGTTTGTCAGAATGGTCGGTTCAAACGACCATTCTTGTTTTTTCTGTAGTACTGTAGTAATGTCGACATATTTTTGGAATCCTGCACAAGATTTTCATCACACTTTTTGCGAGTTGTTGTTGCTGTAACAAGCTCGTTCTATCAAGACAAAATTGAATCAACAAGCTTAACATGTTGCAAAATTGTCTTTAAATAAATAAATAGGTAATGAAAAAACGTTAGCAAATTTCTGCATGTTTTTGGCATTATTCTGAGAACTGTAACTATCGTGAACATATCACGCCAACGTGTATCAACCTGAAATAATGCGTCCATTAATCAATACTGGGTAGTTTAAAAGAGAAAAATAAATTTGCATACATCAAACTGCGTATTTCAGAATTGTGGTAAATTGCTATGATTTGACAATTGCTACTATTGGTTGAAACTCATAAACTGCAACAGATAGCTGATTTTGATGTCTTTTTAACTGCTCCGCAAAAAAAACGCTAAGAAGCCCTCCCTCGTCTACGCCCACGCGAAAGCCGCCCAGCGGCCGACTATGGACCAGGTGGTGCGACTAGTCATTACCAACCTTGCTTGGTACCGCGTTAATTTGGAGCCTAGAAAGCAGTGTTGATCACGAAGCAGTGTTCCGGAGTGGTCACCGGCCATACGTTTTTTGACCGGAACAAGAGAAGGACGTAGAATCGAAATTTTGAATAGGAAACTAAACCGGAGCGGAAGCTGATGTCAAATTTTAAATTTTTTCCGGAGCTGGATAATGCGCTTCATGAAATTTAAAACTGCTCTGACAGGCTAGTTGTTTAATGATGCTGTAGCGGACCTTGGTTTCGGCCCTCAGCTTGATGTCCGAAATTGCAGTGCAAATCACCTTTATCGAACTCACCTTGAACGAGGTGGCGTGATGCGCCTTTTTAAGACACAACCTTCGACTCCCGCTCAGGGTTTCCATATGGTGCCAAATTTGACAAATATTGACAAAAATCACTGTTTTCCAACAAATTTGCCAATTTTTGGCAAGATTTTTTAATACCAAAAATTTGCCATTTTTGAAAGACTAATTGTGACTATCAATATTAACAAAATTTATCAAATTAATACCAAAACTTTAGAAAGTACAACTCAGATAATATGTCTGAATACGATTTACTGCTTGAGGAATCGCTGTAATTGTTGTACTTGTAGTGCTTCATTTGATTAGCAACCAAACATAACTGTGAATTTATTTTAAAATTGACCTGCTCACTGTTGTTACTGTGTTTGAGCTTAAGGTCTCGCTGTCCTTGTGGTTGTGTGCATTGATTTCAAGTAATGATTCCGTAAATAACGATCAAAACTGAAATACAGTATATTGCATCTCGTTTTGAAGTAGGCCTGAAATATTACTTTAAGTTTTTAACTATGAATAATAAGGAATCATTTTGCAGCCAGATATCAAGGTCTATAATCCAAACCAGTGTTTCTCAAACTTCTCAATTTCAACACCCTTTTTCACTCCCGACACGTTGTTTTCACCCACCACGTTTTTTAAGGTGTTTGAGGGGCCCGATTCGGGTCCCTAGAATTAGAGAAAAATATCAACGATAATATCTACGAAATTTAGTCGGAAATTTTTCGGGTCCCTACAGGTCCATACCTGGTACCTAACATTTTCCTTAAAAAATGCCTGGCCCACCAAGCCTGATAACTCAAACACAAGGTAGTAAATCTTATAATTGTACTTAAAGAAATAATTAAATAGTTTAACTAAGCCACTGTATTATGACGCTAATATTATGTTCAGAATTCTTGTGAATATTAATATTATGTTCAGTGAATAATATTATGAATAATATTATATTATAATATCATGTTGTATAATGAACAATATTATGTTCATATTAATGAATATTATTATGTTATAATATTGAATAATATTAATTAATAACATTATGTTCAGAATTCTTGTGGGTTCTATTTCAATAGGAGCTGATGATGTTTACTTTGTAGGCGAAATATATACTCTGCAAGATCTTAGTGTTTGATTCTGTGCTGAGAAAGGATTTCTTTCCATAGATAGTGTTCTTGTGAATATAATTCACACTGTAGCTAGGCACATAGACAATCCTGAGTAAAAATTTAACGGACAAATTGCTATAGGCTACTGAAGATAGCTCAGTGATCGATAAGTGGTTGAGCATTTTTGCCCTTTTGTGTTGTTTTGCCCCCACAATCCCACTTAGGTATTTTCATCCCAATACCTCTTAAAATTGCCCCTAAGGGGGTGATTCCGCCCATTTTTAGAACCACTTATCTAAACTAAACAGAGGATATATTTTGCGTATACTGGGCACGCATCTTGATTCCCATAAAGCAGACCTATTCTTAATTTTCACACATAAAAAAATTAAAAAGATGGAAAAAATATGAATTGCAAAAAACTATGAAATCAATATTGCCACAAAATTGCCATTTTGTAATGAAAAATCAATATTGCCGAAAATATGGCCATTGTCAAAATTTTTTTGCCAAAAAATTGCCATCAATTAGACAAAGATCTGCCATATTTTCTGTCAAGCATCTGGCAACCCTGCTCCCGTTCGGCGAGAGCCAGTATCACCATCTTTCATTTTCGGTACGTCTCAAGTGTTTTCTCTATACATGTTCTGTTTGCTTTTTTGTCCGAGTTAATGTTAATCTACGAGAAATAAAGATCGTCATTCACGCGACGTCTGGTCTCAGTGTGAACAAGGATTTATAAACACTAGATTCCTTGAGCGACCATTATCGTCGCCTACAATTATTTCCTTGAATCCTTTGAAGCCGCAAATGGTTCCAGACCACCGTCTCCACATTGCCATGGGACCTTGCTCAATGTTTTACTGGTTCGTTAATGAATTTAGTGCAGGGTGCCGACTGCTGATCATGGTAGAGTGACAGACTCTTTTCAGGTTGCGTGGGTTCTCAACTACTGCCTCATACAAATACGATTTCGCAGTTGGTATTTAGGCAAGTCGCAGTGGCAGCAGAACAAGATGGACATGGTTGGGAAGGGATACGTCTGGGTAGTATTATTTTTGATAGTTTGAATTCTTCTTACAGCTCTATATGGGGTCACGAGTAAAGTAAGAGCAAGTCAAAGTCATAAGTCAAACTTATCAGCCTAAGCTACAGTAGGTTAGCGGAGTTTATTTATTGTTCAGCCAGTTTTACGTTTTTATTAACAGTAGTTTTTCTGAGATTCATCAAAATGTAATCCTTTGGATTTCCATTATTAAATGATTTAAAATAATCAATGTCAACCTTGAATTGCAAATATATTGTGAGGAAAATTTCATTATAAAATGTCCTTTTAGCTTGCGGTCCATTTTCTCATCATTAGGCCAGCCACAGGCCAAACGTGAGGCTAATTGCATAACCACACAAATTTCCTGGTGTTTATAGCTTTTCGTAGCTGGGGAAATCTTAACCAATTGAATAAATGTGTTTGTCTAGTTCTAGAATTTGCTTGCCTGTGCATATAGAGAATCATCAATATTGGTTACGGTGAGAAATTCATTTCTGAATATTTTCTTCCTGGTTTTAAGTTTTTGGAGTGTGAACAGGAGTCGAGTGAATTTTTATTGAGATTCGTAACAGGAGGTGCGGTCGTCTTTGTCGGAGCAGGAGTCAAAAAAAGACGGACTCCAATCACTTAATGCAACAGAGCTATCAGAGGTTGATGAAAACCGTGAGGTATTTCCGGACCTCACTGGACTGCTGGCACCACGACCCTCAAAATGACTGGAAAAATTAAAATGTCGCTATACATAGTAAGCTTTAGGATATTGAGACTGAAACGTACAACCAAACCGAAGTTAATTTTTTTAACACGATCAACACTCTGGTTGAAATACGGTGAAAGGTCCACCTTGGAAATAGTTAAAGTTATACATATTTTATATGTATGTTCAACATTCGTTTAATCAAAATTAGATGTAGTATTTGTGCTATGCATCTAAAGAATTCCTTCCACAACCAAGAATAAAGCCCCACCACCTTATCGGAGTATGTATTTTGCCTATGAGCTCCTATTCAAATATAATATTGGTGGGTCTAGGACAGTTCAGCGATGTCGTTTCGGCGCTGGGACGTTTCGGTGATGGTGGGCGCACATGTTTTATACGAAAAAAGTGTGTTTTTGAAATACAGTAGGGACCGGGGAAAAAGCGTCACTCATGCGAATTGACCTTACAGCCGAATAACAATAAATCGTTCTTAAAATTGCGTTTCAGTTGAAGGCCAGAGCCTGACAAAGGTTGAAAGTGTTCTTTGATTAGGATTGGCGCTTACTGTATCGTGTTTTCGCGAATACTCTGATAAGAAAAACACAAACAAGAATAGTTGTATTTACGTGCAATACAGAGCATACAGTACTGCAGTAGCGAATCCAGACCAGGCGTTTGGGGGCAGTCAAATTGGGGGATGCCATAAGGGGCTTCACTTGCCTAAATACCAAAGTTTGTGTGCGACAATCGATGGGTGTCACACAAATGTGGTTACCTTTTCTAGGCCAAAAAGTAGTTATATTTGTTGGTCGTACCATGCGATTTTTCAGGGAATAACCACAGTTTGAAAGCCCTTTGTATCATTAATTCAGAAAACGTTTGAAACGGGCCCCAAACCGTGGGCCTCATTTGACACAAGCTACACCGATCTCGTATATCTGCAAAATGTTTTTGAAAGGTATAAAAGCATGCCGGGCGCAAGCCTTTGCCACTGTTTTGGCTATCGGTAGCGAAACAAGTGAAGAACAGAGTCTGAAACGCATTCCCGACCTGGTTAGAAGTAGAGCGGTTCTTCTTAGACTTGGAAGTGACAACTCATGGTCCACGATAGGACTCAAATAAAAAGCTAAATGCCAATCACGTTTCCAAGCGAAGCTTGTGCATTTACATGTACATGAAAAACGTATTAATTGCTGAAGCGACAATTCAAAAACAACACGCAAATAAAAGGCATTTGCCAGGACACTACTCCCATTTTAGGTAGCTTTGTTGTCCATTGTGAAAGACAATCTCATAATCGCATGATAGATTCATACTGGGCCTTAAACGATATTGCTCTAAAATACATTTAACGCAACTTATAAAGGTAAATTTTCGATCAAGTCTTTAATACCTTTTCACATTTTTCGACATTGGATTGCTGATGTAAAGAAAAAAACATCAATCCCACTAGACCAGGTTATTAAAAAAAGTTGTGACACAGTTCAACAGAAGTGGAAGCAAGCGGGCTGAGCCCCTCAAATTCACAATCAACACCTCCAAAGTCACGCTCTAGTCTCCCCATTAAGACATTTTTCGATTCATTGCATACTACTACGAAGCCCCCGAACAAGCTCAAAACCACCCCCAATGCTCAATGTTGTTGATGCGGCGACGGATCTGCTTCTATCCAGCCAGGCCAGAAAACACAAATGAGAATCAGCCTATCACCAATTTAAAACCATGAACCTTCGCCAACGCCACAGTCACCAGTAAAAAAGTTGAAGTTTTCACCAGAAGATTGCTTTTCTGCTTATAGGATGTAAGCGGAATGATCTAACAACCAATAAGCTAAGCATTTTTCTGTCGGTTGTAGATTTCGTTAACCATGCGAAATTTGTCTTTTCGTGGCCAGCGTGAGCTTTACAATGGCAACAAAAGGATCGAAATCAAACAGCCATCAGTCAGTTGACAGTTAAAGCTTAAAATATAGACATATTTTCAAGAACGGCCAACAGAAAAAAATCTCGGCCAAACGACCCTCAAAAAATGGCCAAAAAAAGCCAAACGCCCAACCCAAAATTCGTACGGCCAGCCAACTTGAAATAAGGCCAAATTTGTGAAACTTGGCCGCAAGACGGCCGATCTGGCAACCCTGTACTGTACATTGCAGTAAAACACGTAACGATTTCCATCGACTCCCTGATGTGATTGTTACGTCACACCCACGGCTCGACGAATCCCCGCTTAACTGCGTTACTTTTCGGTCATAAAAGGTTTACGTGGCGGTTTCACAGCGGTGCTTAAACTTCAAACTGTGAAGAAAACTTGCAACTGTCATTACACACGAACACAATATTCAGCGGGAACGGACAAAAAGCGTTGCTATGG
>JGI24022J15233_10011646_pt1 | contig 10048 bp, 9 predicted proteins | sample Ectturendosymbi2_FD_15233 | JGI IMG/M metagenome (IMG submission 15233)
TGACGCTCCGACGCGCTCTGCCCGCTTTGCATGAGGACAAAGCGCCGTCTGGGCTCCAACTGCTGCTGCTTGACCCAACCCGAAGATGCAGTGCACTGCTGTGCTGCTAGTGAAAATTAGATATTCTCATTTTTAGCTTTGTACTGTTGCATCAACGGTGTCATGAAACTTTGAAATGATAGATCACGTAGAAATGTACATAATTTCTCGGCGATGCTTCTTTTGCTTTATTCGGAATGCGTTTGCCATCACTGAAAACGAAGCTTGGGCATAAGAAGTCTAAAAGGTCTAGAAAAAAGATAACTACTTCATCCATATTGGATTCAGTTATCTTTGATCTGTACATTCAGTAACGTCTGAATCAAAAAAAGAATACGCTCTACGTTTTACAATAGAATAAAAACTCCTAGTTTCTACGATACAACTTATGACAACAAACAAATCGCCTGCCCATTTCACCACAAATGGTAAAGAACACAAATGAACAGACTGAGAAAAACAGCAGAAAACCAACAAGAATATTTTGCCGTGAGGTTTTGTACCATGTTGCTTTCCTGGGAAGAGCTTGTATTGCGATCGTCGCTTGCAGCCTGACCGCTTTCATCTTCTGTTTGCTGCGGAACATCCCGCATTTTATCAAAAAGGCGCTTCTCTTCTTCTAAAAGCATTCTTCGCCTTTCTCGAATTCGTTCCCTTTCCTGTTCCAGTCGTTGCTTTTCCAAGACCTCGAATTTTGTGAACGACGACGATAATGGTTTCGGTGCAGTTCGGATTTTTTCGGAGCTGCTCGTGTGTGAAGTAAAAGACGCTTCACTCTCTGCTCCCGAGCCAGATGCCTTTGAAAACATACCAGCATTTGAGCGTTCATACTATCATGCAATGGCAGATAGTCTCAGAGACACCGGCAAAACAGTGGAAAACACTGACATGTGTAGAGTTAAACATGCATAAAATCGAAAGATAATTAAAAGGAAACACACCAAACGCGCTGCTCGGAATTCTCTTTTTTCCTCCTCCAGTTTTTCTCGCCGTTCCGCTTGAATGCGCTCGCGTTCCTCCTCTTCTCTCCCCCGGAAAAGCTCATCGAAATTGGTTTGAAACTTGCCTGGGATGGTTTTTGATATCTTCGTTTCCGGGGTTTGTTCCGCAGAGTCTTCATCGCTCTGTCAGGAAAAATTGTTATTTATAAATGTTATTTGTGAATATTTTGTTTATCTTTACATCTCACCAACTCTCTTGTTTTTTTGTTGTTTTTAAAGTGCAACTTTTTGCCTTTTGTTTCTCTTTTTTTAAAGAGGAGTGCTTTGTCTTTTGTTTGTCTGTTTTTGTCTTTTGTGTGTCTTTCTGTTTGTATCACACCAACTCTCATGTTTTTTGTTTTTTTTAAGAGCAGTGCTTTATCTTTTGTTTGTATTTCAGTATGCAAGTTAATTTGTCCAAGACGAACTTCAATAGTTTTTCTTGAAAAGTGCTTCTTGATATGATATTGCTTGTTGTCTGCTCACAATTTCAATTGCAACTAACTTGACCAGTAAACAAAAATGTAGCTGCCTACTTTTTTCCATGCTTTGATTATTGTTTTTAATCAGCATCCACTCATTTAACAAAAGTTTTTCGCTTGATTATGTCGGGAAGTCGTATTTTATTCCCACAGCTGCATTTAGAATTAGGAAAGAGTTTATACTACGTTGACGTCATCTACACATTGAAGGAAGTCTGCAAGTTAAAAGCAACCATATCATTTTGTCGCGAAAAGTAAAAAAATATTTTGTATAACAATGAACAGAACAGGTTAAACTTTTACGTGCAAAGGTCAGATTATACTGATTAAAGCTGCTGTTCGTTGATCTTGTTTACGCTTGGCTGCATTTAATTTTGCTTGTCGAGCCCTGTAGCAAACACGGCTATATGTTGACCAGGGACAGTTTTAAGGGAGGGCAAATTGAGCACTTGCCCAGGGATGTCCATATTCATTAGTTGTGAGCCCCCTGGTTAAAGCTGGTTTATTGAAATTATTGTCATTTTTTTTTTGACAGAAAACTGCAACCAACAGAACGAAAGCATTATTTGGGTGAAAGTTAATTTTGCGTGTCACCAATAAAAAATACAAAAAACAAATTTAGAGATGCCAATAATTCAATATATACTGTAAGAATTCCCTCGCCGAGGCAAGAGGTCTTGTGACGTAACAATGGTACTGAGGGCCGCACACAAAGGCTGATATTGATCACGTGACCTCACTTCTTGCTCATTCTTCCGCTCTTTGACGGCTCTCAGCTCCGACGAAAAGCGCATCTTCCTTTCGAGCTCCAGCTTCTTCTGATCTCGCTCCTCTCTCTGCCGGGCGATGTCTTCGAAATTGTTTCGCAGTTTCCCTGGCGTTTTCTTCGGAACTTTCACGGTCGTGACAACGCTGTCATCGTCTTCTTCTCCCAGCTCTTTCATCTAGGAATTAATACATCATACCTTTTAATGCATTAATACAGGCCATATCATACGTTACACGTAGGGGCATGTTGGTTTTCTTTATAAACAGCATTTCCCAGTATGGACTATATACTATCCTCAAAGGAAGGTATTTCTTTCGTAAATTTTTACAACTTTGCGTAAACTTTTTACGACGATTTTACGACTTTTTTGTACGAAGGCGGAGCTGCTGAATTTCAAATATATATATTTCGGGCATTTGAAGTACAGCATTTTCACACACCTATGTTTTCTTTCCCTTATACAATAAACGGCATGTAAAATCGGGCGTCACATGCAGTGGCCATCAATCTTTTTTGGTGATGGACCGTTTGGGCAATACTTTGTCTATAAACAACCGCTTGAGTGTAATCATGAACACAATAATTAGAAATGTATCTAAAAGTTTTGCACTTTTACGTTGAAATTTCATTTTGGAAGAAAATTCGTGTAGCCCTTGGAGCGTCTTTGCGCGTACGCCCACTGGAAGACCACTGACGTACAGTCGTAGACCAACGCACACCAGTGCTCACGTGATGAAGCCAAGTCCCTGATGTGCATTTTCTGTTTCGTTACAACTTTTTCAAACGCAGACTTATTTTCGAACAACACCGTTTCATTCATGGCCGACGTCACTTCTGCTTCTTCTAGCGAAAATCTCCTGAGTGGTTTAGGTTACAGCGCAAATGGTATTTTTGTTTTGCCCAATAAAGCTGTTTGTTTTTTTAATAACTGGTGCATGAAACCAGCTACGATGGCTCGGCCATGTGCCCAGAATGTCCCAAAAAAGATTGACCAGGCAAGTCCTGCTGGCTGCACTCACAGGAAAGCGGCCCAGAGGTCTGTCAAGGACCAGGTGGTGTGGTTCCATCTCCGACCTGACTTTGTCCCGTCTTGGTGTGGAGCCAGTGGGGCTATCAGGGGTTTCTGGAAACCGCGGGCACTTCGAGGCCCCCTCGGGATGCTGCCCCCGCGTTCCCCGGATGTGAAAATGAATGAAAACTTTCAAACCTCGAGTTCTCGTGTGATTGCTAATAAATTAACACAAAAGCTTGCTTTTTTCATACATTAATCTCTGGTGTGTTTCAAGACTGGCATTCTGTGCAGTAAATGAAAAGAGATCCGAATCAATTTTACTGAGGTATCCCTGGGTTTAGCGATAATAATCCACCGTATGCAGGACGTGTTTTATCTTCGGTTGCAGGCACGTTTTTAACGTTTTGTTAAAGATTTCAATTTTTATGTGAGGTGTTGCATACTTAGCAAGTTTCGCTTTTGGTTCAAATAAACTATTGCTTGTGGTTGCAACAACTTAACTTATCTGACAACGAAAAGCATCTTCAGTTAGAGGCTTGGTTTATGTCCTTGAATTGCATTCGGAAATGTTTGATTGAAGTTGCTTTTTGCAATACATCAACCACCATTCGATTTTTTACATGAAAACCGTCGCAGAAAACGTTTTAGTGTCCCATTCAGTCGAAAATCTCAAAAAACTTTTCAGTTTTCTCCACTTAATTTGTTTTCTTATTAACAAAATGGAGGGAAGATAAAAGTTCATTTTTATATATAACCAAAATGGAAGTTGCAACTGATTACCTTTCAATTGTAATACCGACGTCGACAATATGCAATAAAGAGAAATGAAAGTTCAGTGTCCATGCGATCAAATAACCAAAAATTCAAGATTTTTTAGTAACTGTGAAAATAGGTTTTACCTCTCGTCAGCCTTGGTAGGCCTCCCATAGAAAAAATGATGATATGACAGAGCATGATATATATCAGATTGCGCTCAGATAGTGCTTGTATTTTTAAATGAGTATAGAATACAGATTCCCAGAGGACGAATTTCTTGCAAAAGCAAATAAATCTATTGAGAAGTATGCATCAGTATTTGCATCCGCGACAGCATAGGAACGCCAGTGAAGGTTCAACGAAGGAAATATGCCGTACAAGCGGTGCCACTAAGTTTTAGCTGATTTTGAAGAGTTTGTTAGAAACTTTACTACAGAAGTCTTACTCAAAAACTTTTGGCCTTTTATTGGTTGCAACTGCAGTTTGTAGCAATCACTGCTTTTTGTTGAAGCTAATGAAATAGATAATTCACTTTTTGTTTTGCAACCTATTTTTTCAGCCTTTTCTTTTGACTTATTTCCGTAATAGTCTTATCTTGTTTTTTTGCGCTATTTCAATATTTTTGGAATCGACAGAGAGATGGCACTGGCTCAGAGTTCCAAATGTATGTCAGTTCAGATGTTGCCAGACGTCGGTGTGGCATTGGTGAGCTGCACAAAATTATCGCATGCATATTATGTTGTTTCTTAAAACTAGTAAGTGTTTAAAATTTATTAGTGCAAGCCAGGTATTGACAACCTTTTCAAGTCTTTCAGACGGTTTTCCAGGAAGCGAGGACTTAGTGATTTCCTGTGGTATACTCAGGATTGCCTGAGGTATACTGGAGTATACTCATGTTCTGAAGCGCCCTTGCTGGTTTGCGCTGCACGTTTCGTGCAAGCTTATTCCAAAGCTTGATGAAGTTCACTGCAGAGCTTGTTCTAGGTTTTTCGATGTCCCAGCTGCAAGGTTTCACTTGTTTTCTTTTTTTGTTGTATGAATAAGTATGACTTTAGATCGTTAAAATGCCTGTTTCTATCCACGTCGCCGATAGCTTCGTCTCGTGTGTGTCGGGGCGTGTATGATTGCCTCTAGTGTGTTGAAGTTACGCAAGTGTCTTACTTTGTTTTATATGTGAGCTCGCCATGTCTTGTGGGCCTTGCGACTGAAATCAATAAAACTGCCAAAACTGTCTGCACAGACGCAATTAGGACGCACAATGGAGAGCGAAACGAAGCTCAAAGTTTGTTTTGAAAAGTATTTTGCATGAATTCCTAGATTGGGAAGGGCGGTTTTTGTATTCCTGACAGTCAAAGAAGACAGAAATTAAATTGAAATGAAGGTGATGGAACAGACGTTGTACGGCGGTAGGTAGTAAAGGTAGCTGATGAAAGGTTGCATGTCCCCGAAAACAATTTTGCAGATTGTTTTCGAAAGTATGTTTGAATTCACAGGTTGTTTCGGTTAGAACAATGGATGTTCCGATTATGAGATATTCAGGAAACAATGGATGTTCAGATTGTACTGAACAATGGGACAGTGGGTTCTCAGGTAACAATGAATGTTCAGGTAACAATGGATATTCAGGTGCAATGTCGATCAGGTTATGAACTTTAACCCCGTACTTTACAAGCTTACTGGAAGAAACCTCGTGTAGAGTTCTCAAGAAAACCTTTTTGTGGTTGGTAAAAGAAATGCGTTTTCTTTCGTGGTATAGCTAATTGTGGAATATTTACAGAGATGTGCCAAGTGCAACAACAAGCTGCAACGTGCTGGGATCTACTCTTAACGTTTTCATACGTCATATGCGTGCAGGGCAGCTGCGTACCATAGCAACAAGGAAAAGTTGGTTGCTGAGACATTACGGAATATTTGTTATGTGAAAAGGTTAGAAGTAGTTACAGATCAATTTGCTCACGCCAACCCCAACTTAGGATCTTGCTGAGAAGGTGGGAGAGATTTCTCTCAAGAACAACAAACAGCGGGTGAGTAGTACCAAGAAAGCTGAGGGACTCTGGCCTGAGTTAAAAAATAAAATCGAACCGAAACGAAGTTATCAACTTGTGCAAGGCTTTCAAATAAAAGTTCTTCCCAAGCAGAATTACTTGAAGCACACCTGCAGTTTCTTTTTCGCCAGCTCGATCTGTATCATTTTTTTCTCCCTGAGATCACGGTCAACTCTGTGCCTCCTTTCTAATTCCAGTTTCGAACGCTCTTCTCGTTTGTTTCTTTTTTCAAGTTCCTCGAACTTTCCCTGCGCGGAACACCATGATGAAAACGCAGCAACAACGACAGGAAATTAATCGCTGGTTGAAAAATACACAATTGTTGCGTACAGTACGCGATTCAACACTTGGCGAATTCTAAACAAATCTTTAACGCATGCTATCGAAATTTACCAACACAAAAACCCTTATCCTGCTGTAGGGTTTTATAACAAATCTGTCTGCGTTCAAAATTGAACGCGTATTATTAAAATAGTGATCTTTGCTGTGATTGCATAAAATCGCATCATTCGATTTGCGAGTTAACATCTATCACAGTCAAAATGAAAATAGAGTATAATGTGTTAGCTTGAGTTACTGTAAGTAAGTAGAAGCGGAAAAACGTCTGTTTCCAGCAGAAAAAAATGTCTCAATTTCATCACTTTTTCGATAGCAAACCTTCGGCTCAACAACTATTTCCGCTTGGCGATTCAAGTTAAGTTAGTGCTCACGGGTTAAATGTCCACATGTAGATTTGATAAAAAATCAAAAGTGAAATTACCGGCTGTTTTCAAGATTCTGACCTTGACAGTGCCTGTGAGCGCTGGCACGTAGACCTTGTTTTGCTTCTTGTTGGGCTTCTTCGGGTCTTGATTTTCTTCCAGCAAAGCGTTGATCTGTTTGCAAAGCAGACGTAAGTTTTGGCGCGAACAAAAGCATGCGGGACGTCGCCAGCCTACGATTGTGGTACAGTACCAGCCGACATCCAACACTACCTCTTCTTGAAACCTGGCTATTTCGCGCTCTTTTTTTTCTTTGTCCATCTTTCTTTGCTTTTCGCCTTTCTCTCGTGACTTTTTGCGGGCCTCTTTCTCGCCCATGGCATTCTGGATGAAGAGGAGAAAAAATACTGGAAGATTTTGAAGAAAATTATTTAAAAAAAGCACAAGTTTGATATCAATAATTTCATATCAAGCCATACAAATAACGAGATATTTGACGGAATCAGTGTCAGTAAACCTTTGTTTTATTGTTTTGTTTTCCAAACCACTCACAACCCTGCAAACTCGTATTTGTCAAAAATCAACCTACTTATATTTGCTTGTGATAAAAACATTCGAATTTCCTGTCACGGGTAAAGGGCTGATACACATGTGGTTGTAAGTGTAACGGGCTTGCCATTCTGCTAACTGTATTTCCAAACCACGGCTTGCCAAGCTACAGTGCGCACAAAGCTTTGATTTTGCAGAAAAGACTATCTACGGCGACATGTTTGACAGCAACACTTCGTTGCAGTCAACACAAACAAAAACTTTATCGGTTGTTTTACTGCAGTCCCAACTTTTTTGCCACAAGTGTCCGTGTTTCTAGATTCCAAACAACAGGGCAGCTGATAAAAGGATGCTGGATTTTTGGGGTTAATACCTGATTTCACAGACTGTTTCAGTTGTACTGAATAACGGATGTACAAACAAATTAACATTTGCCACTGGATTTAAAAACTAACCTACCTTTCAATTAACACTAAAACAATTAATCAAAGGAACTACAACGTCTCACATCTGTTACGACAGTCAGTCAGGTTACAGCTACACAGGAAATCACACAAATATAATATTATTGTTTGCTTTTCGATGACGTCACCATGTTCACTCAACCGTAATACGACCTTTTTGCAAAATTGGCAAAATTGGAGGTAAATTATGGAAATGATATATTGTGGGACCATGGTCAAGTGCCCCCTGGCTGCGCCCATGGTGTTAATCAGTTTCGTTCAGGTTCGTAATCAGGAGGCACTCAGGCTTCGCCCCACTAGAAAAATGCGTTGGAGATCATTTGAAACTATTGGACATAGTTCAAAAGTTTGGGCCCCTCTCAGAAAACTCTTCGCCCGCCTTGTGCCCCAAGCTGTTTATGGGCCTGTTTGCAGTTGCATAGTACTGTGATAGTACTTGACATTTAACAATGACATTTAACAAAACTTCAATTATTCTTTACAAAAGAAACAATGCATTCAATGAAGAATTTATGAACATGTATCTCTAACATTCAAATAACTGGTAGTTACATAATTCAATTCCAATTTAATAACCATGTATCTCTGAGATTCCATCAACTGATTATCTGGCATGGCTGCACCCTAAAATGACCCAAAAGTAATCCTAAATTATACCGTTTTTTCAACAGGAATGTAGCCATGAAATTTGTACAACTAAATTATTTTTCATTATAAAATATTGGGGGGACAAATGATATGGGGTCTCCGTTCTCCAAAGGTTGGGGGGCCATGTCCCCTCCGTCCTCCCTGAAACTCGGTCCCTGGTTTGCGCCAATAGAACAAGAAAGTTTTCATAGAAATACCATGGTGTTCAGGCCCGTAACCAGCTTGTGAAACCAGGAAGGGGGGGAAGAGTTTTCTGAGAGGGGGGCATTTAAAAAAAACTATTCCCAATCATTTCAAACTATGTCCAACACATTTTACCAGGGAGGGCGAAACATTTTGCAGAGGGGGAAGCCCCCCTGGTTACGGACCTGATGGTGTTACCGGAAAACTTCTATCACATGAAACCTGTTAAGATTTTACTTTTGCCAAATCAGTTCGAACCGGTTCATCAACTTTACTTTAAAGTGCCCGCGGACTTAAGACAAGTAGCAGCTAATTCCAGCAATATCTCACACTTGCCTGAAAACGTTCTAGCAGCTTGCCTTCGCCAAGAGATGACACCAGCTTTATAGGTCTCTTCTCTCCTCCTTCCTTTTGTTTCACCTGATTAAAGGAAAATCAGTTGCTTGTTTGCAAATTATCCTTGTAGATCTAAGCCGAACATGTTACTGATCCATGCATAGGGATTTATTTTGTACTCCAACTACGCTTGGTTCTCTCTTCATGAGTGCAATGCTCGGCGTTCTGCTGAGGATTGCTGACAAAATCAGATCCGATAAGTCTGTAAAGGTTGTTTTTCTCCGCTGAAGTTGTGGTAGACTCACGGTCGAAGTAAAGTATTGGCTTAACTTAAACTTTCAAGATCAAAATAAACCGAAAAATTAGAAAAACTTGCACTGATTCCGGAAGGAAGCACTGTTTGCCTTGTGAGGACAAACTGATTTTAATCGATCATCTTAAGAATTTCACTTTGCTCTTCTTTAAAAATTGTCATTTCAGCTTAGCCATTCCTACCCGAACATCGCGAATTGACAGTTGCAGCACTTTTGAAGTTAAAAACAACACGTTGAGTGCCGTGTATGTGCTCAGCGTGCGCAGTTGAACAACTCTTGCAATGCAACAAGCACATCAAGTTTACAGACCCAAGAAAGCATGTGAGAACTAATGTTCCGTTAAAGATATAGCCTACAAAAGCTAGCAAAAGCGAAAAATTCTACGTATGAAAGTTCGGATTTGGACATTCCTGTGTTCGTTCTTTCATCACAATTGGTTGTCTTTTTAGTTTTAGGAAAATGAATGACTGCATATTGAACATATTATACACGTAACGGTCAGTTGCCACGAAGCTTCTGTGACGTCGAAGCTTATGTGACGTCAATCCCGCCATTTTTGAACAACAAGTCCCAACGCTATACGCGTATGCTTAATGTTTCAGTGGCTGATAACAAAACCGTGCTCTGGAGTGGTTTTCAGCATTTCGACTTATCAACGGCGAGTCGAGCACGATGCCGTTTGGCAGAACGGTTTGTCTCAGTGGTAGGGCCTCTGAGAGAAATTTTACCAGGGGTACGAAGACCGATACCGGACCCCGAGCTTCTGTTGC
>JGI24022J15233_10011647_pt1 | contig 10048 bp, 5 predicted proteins | sample Ectturendosymbi2_FD_15233 | JGI IMG/M metagenome (IMG submission 15233)
TAGCTGCTAATGCAATGCATCAATGCTTTTAGTTTCTTTTGAGTCAGAACTGAATGTTTAAATTGAGGAAGCTTTCCTTACTTTCTTGAACCACTAACGTTTTTCTTTGCCCTATACCTGCAGAGATTTAGAAAATGAATGTTGGTAGTATCAGTACATTTTCTTCATGCATCATTCAATTATACTTATAACAGGATGTGTTAAGTTTTTGTGCAAGGTAAAAGTTACCACTCCACCGTATTGATGTAGTAGTACGCTATCTCAGTGTTTAGCGATTTATGAAACTGCAGTAATTTGTAAAAGTATTGTTTGGTTCCTTGTTTTTTGTGTAAGACAAACGAATAAAGGTGGAAACTGAATCAGGGTTGGTAGATGCTTCATCAACGCTATGGGCAGGCAAACTCTCACAAACGTCCAAAGCTTTGTGCTTGAAGCTAAACGTTGTTTTTATTTATTTTTATACACAAATATTTTTCATGAAACAATTCCGCAAAACCATCTTCAATGTCTGGTTTAGATTTCAGTGTACTGGAGACCAACCAGTCGAATGACCTCACCTCACCGTACCCATCTATCAATTTACAGTACTGCTCAGCAGAATGAACGTGAGCTTCAGTTAGCGCATTCAAGAAATGAACGGAAGCGTATTTGTGGGTACGGTGACGAACCTACAAGTTCGACCGATTGGTGACATAACAATGATCATTATGCGTCACTGACTATCCACATTCACTAGGTTTGGAATGTTAATCTGGATATTTACAACTGTCAGTAACGGAAGCGTATTTGTGGGAGTGCACATGGATACATTTAGATTGTTTAATTTCTGAAATGTGGGGCCAAATGTAAATTTTGGCGAAATTTCCAAAAATACTCACAAAAGGTCAAACAAAACATTTGCAACCAAATCAAACGGTCAAATTTTCACAATAAAAACGCCAAAAGCTTCCCTGTCCTGAAGTAGAAGCAGCCCTGGCGTGTCATATTTTGCTGCATGTTGCATTCCATTGTATTATTTGTGGAGTGGAATGTGGTGCATATATGGGAAGTAAAAGCCACGTACATGTACTTCATAGACTACGCACAATCTGAACATTTAAAAATGTAGCCTACGCATCGCAACATGGACATGATGGTGAAGAAATCATCCAGCCTCTCTGGAAACAATTAGATGGTTGACAAAACTCTCTACAGTGATTCGGAACAAACAGCCTACAGATGCTAGATTTATGCTTGTCTTGCAGGCAGTAAATGTTTCCTGGGCCTACAAATTAATTCACTTATCCTTAAGCAAGATCATTGCAAGGCTCGTCGCTCGTCAGTGCAAGAGATGGCATGATGGAAAGCGTTAGATTTGTAAAGAGGAAACTTCCACATGGGCGAAGACAGAGGGCGTTTAGGCCATGACCTCCAAAGTATTGAATAGAATCTTATTGCCTCAATGGCTATTGTGCAAAAAGGTCGTACCACGGTTGAGTGAACAAAATTGTTGCACAGGGGCCCCAAATTGGTAAGACCACCAGTGGCTACGAAGTTCAATCACGTAACTCCTCTTCACATGTGACATAAAGCAAGGGTCTATTGGAAAATATTGCCGACAGATTCCTTGCTTTATCTCACATGTGGTTGGAGAGTATATACCTGAATGCAGATATATGCAAGTTTGCATCATCGCAAAAAGTTGAAAGCAGAGCCTAATCGGCTGATTCCTCGAAAGCTTACAGAAAACCTAGAGCTTTTAATTCAATCAATCAAAATATTTTTTAAACAGGAAATCGATTTCACCTAACTCTACGCATCTTAGTCCTTAAAACTGCAAACTGCAAGCAATACTTACAGGTGAAATGTTACTAGCTAAAGCAAGCAAACTAAAGACTGAAATGAAAGCAAAAGCTGCGGAAAGTAAACACTGGAATATATGCCCTTCGCAACTAATTACTTGAAACTGAAAAGCTATCTGACCCCAAATACGCAGCAACAAAACCACAACGAGGGAGTCACGCCACCATGACTCATCACAAAGCAAATGTGCAAGCAGAATGGCGGTCGTGAGGTTAACAGCTCAACTCTAGGAAGCGGAGGAGACCACGGATTTAGAGTGCCGGAGTCGACTACGACAGGATTCTGCGTTTTTCTTTCGGACCCGGAGTAAAAAATTTGTGAAAAACCGGAGGTGGATCCGGAGTCACTTGCCATCTTGCCATTTTCGTCAGTAGCGGGAGTCTGCGTGGTCTGCATACATGTCGTTTCTTATGTAAAAACATTGCTGAATTTCGGTCGCATCGATGGTAGCAGGAGTCTGAACAGGAGCCGAGTTCTCAACTTTGAAAAGTTTCCGGACCCTGATCCGGATTGAAAAATTTTGGAACAGGAGCGGTGTCTGAAAATGTGACTCCGGCCACCTCTGCTAGGGAGAGCCTTTAAAGCAGCTATGCACAACCCGTTGGCTGCATGCGGCCTAGTCAAAGGTTTTGTGCGGCCCAGTAGACTTTTCATTATGTGTACGTATAATAAAATGAAAACCTGTCTTTGTTTTGAGAATCTTTGTTGAATTCGACATTTTCAATGCAGGTCTTTAGCGCGTGTTTATCATTTACAATCCACTGGTAGATTGCCACGCGTGCTTTGAAACCTCGGTGTAAAATTGATTTCTAGTTTTATAATTTTTACTCTTGTGTTTCTCTGTACTAAAGTGATTTCTAACCGCCCTTGTTGCATTAGCACTAAACTTGCCTATGGCATTAAAGTTTGGGAGTGAATGAATACATGACAAATTCCCTGAAAGAAAAGTCTCATTTGCAAGCACATGAAAATATGAGAGTAATAACTTTCAGCTCAAATAATATAGAGTAAATACGTAACATTGCTACTGAAATATATATTTTCTAAGACCTAATGTAATTATTTGCTGATTGCTCACTCCACTACACCCCTGCCGTTACCTCAGAATGACCAATACTCGATTATTCCCGGTGAAAGAAGATGATTTTGGTAAACTTTAACTAACTTACTTAGGGAACAAACTTAAGTATTACCACCAGCCATACGTTTGTAACTAGGTTTAATGGCTAAATACTGTAGATTATAATCATATTTATAAAGTACAAGCCTGTTGAACCTTTAAGAATGGAGCTCTACGGTGATGAAATCCGTTCTTCTTAGTATTTTTTTTTATATATACTGTATCTTTGAAAATATATTTGCAATATCTTTATCTTGGCTTGGGCCCATTGGCGAAATACTTACTAGGTTATGAAGACTGAAGCGTATAGGGGCCACAGAAAGCTTACAGCGTTTGTGGAGAGCTGAACCTAAAACAATTAGATCTTCAAGTTTAACTCAGCAACTTCGTAATGCTTGACCATCATAAAATTAACCGCAAATGCAACTAAGCCAAAGTATTTCCAAAGAGCTGGAACACAGGACGAGAAACAGTCCACAGTGGTAGGTGAAGTGTGATAACTAGTGAGAAATCTTCTTGAACATTGTTCTGCAAACTTTCTCATTACACACCTTCTTTAGTTTCCAAATCAACGAAGAACATTTTGCTTACGGAAGATGCAAAACAAGCACTCGGTTTTGGCATCGTTGTGCCATCGTTTATTTTACAGCCTTTGGGAAGGTGCAATGAACTGTGCTGCAGCAACAAGAGAATCCATAGGTGGCTTTTGTACTATAGCCTGTAAAGATCTCCCAAAACTGCTTTACTACAGGGTCTAGAACGGTTTTTAGCAAAAATATCTCAAGGGCATTTCTTGCAGAATGCATTCTTTTACTTGGTGATGGAAGATGAACTACTTTGCTACAATATATTAACACACATTTTGGCTGATTTGATCAAATCCCTAAAAATAGCTTTAATCTACACTGCTTTCACTTAACAGTATTTCGACCCCTGCAGCCTTCAGTAAACATATGCGTTTAGGCCAAGGGCGGCAACTTTTCAGTTCAAGGATCATATTTACATTTCCACAATTTTAGAAAACTTCATACCGTGTCAGTCAATGTAGGTAATATTTATAATTACGGTGAGCTTAATTTTATGTTTCCGCACCGAACGGGTGTACTGTAATTTATGCGGGTAAACTTTCAAATAATGTTTACCAAACTTTGAGTGTTTTGTAATAGCACAAAGTGTGTAAATTCTTTTGACTTCCTGTAAAAAATTTTGATAAACACAGCGAAGAGCAAAAAACAGGGACATCGTTTTCTGTCGAAACGGCTACAAAACTTTCACAGCTCATTTTGATCGTTGCCTTTCGCCGAACTCATCTCTGCAGTTGTCTGCAGCTAATCTGATTGTCCATGACAAACAAGTAACAAGCCGAACAACAGGGAAATGATCCAAAACCCGGACCTGTGATCACCCTGTGCGTAAGAGCCAAAATGAAAGGTTACCTTTGTCACGCTTATTTGAAAAAATAGTTTTCTCCAACTCTGTTTCCTGTTGTTTTAAACTTTTACTCAATCTGCTGCTTTCTTTTGCAGTTCTTGCTTTGATAAACGGGGTTGTAAGTTAGTGTTCTTCGTTTAAATGTACTGTTTTAAACACTGTTCCTTGAACACCATAACTCTTTCATATTGGAAAGTGTTACCAAAGAAAGACCGTTAAATCCGCTGTTTGTTAAAAACACGACTAACCTCAACATGCAGTATTATTGCCTTAAAGATTGCTTCGAATGATTCCGTTTATGTAAATTTTGTCAGATAGTACAAAACAGTCTGAAACGAAATTTTGCATGCTGACCACCGAAATGGATACCACGGTAGGTTGACGTCGACAGACAGGAAGTTTAGCTTCGGTCACTGACAATTAAATTTGATGCCATGGGCGTCGGAAGGGAGGCAGATTTGACATTCATGAAATTAGACATTTTCCTGTTAAATTTTTAGCAAAAAAAGTTGTCCTCTTTGTTTCGAGTGGGTAAAATCAAAGTTCACCGCTTTTGGCACCCTGTAAAAATCGTTTTAGCTACCCCTGGAAAAGTCCACTATTGTCTCCCCTCTGGAAAAATCCTTCCGACGCCCAAGTTTGATGCAGCGGTAAAATGGCGTCTATGGCGGGGCTAAGACACAAAATTTGATATACTGTATTATCTTTATCTCTCCGCAAATAACATGAGTATATGACCCGTATTTGCTGGCCGCAGGAAAACCTTCGGCTGACGGTAGTTTCTCTGCCCCTGGTGCAGGCCTTTAGAAACTTTCCCACAATGTTATGGTTCCAAAACTTCAAACATCGTGCAAATATTCTAAAGAAAAAAGCAGCGTTTTCCTCTCGAGATTTGGATACTTCAAATTTTGCCAAACAACAACCAAGGTGTCCTTAAGTAACGCTTTAGTCTGGGGGCGCGACGTTGCAGGATTAGCTGTTGCTATGCGCTGGCTTAGCTTGGTATCGATAACTCTGCTGCCAATGCATTTTTGGCGAAATGCAACAAAATAAACGAAACAAAAGTTTGACTTGTATAGCTTTCATGTTTTTCCGGCCGAATGAGAATTAAATTTGACACCGATAGCTTAACATAAACTATGTTGTCTCAATCCCCTAAGATTCTAAAATCGATCATGCTTGCTTTCGATCCGTGCAAAGATTTGTATAACCTCGATTCTGTCCGTGGAACCTGCAAATTTCGCAGCTGACTTCGGAATAGGTATATGTTTTCAAGGTTTCAGGCACACCACCGATTACAACGGTTAGCTTTGTTTAAGTTTTAGCTTAGAGCAGATATACCTCTGCAGATTCAGACAAAAAGGCGCATACTTTCTATACCAAAGTTTTGTTGCTACTAAAGGTCTAACTCAAAACACAGTTCTAGGTCAAATATGAGATATTTCAAGTGCAGGAGCCCTACCGCCTTATCATCTCATTATATACAGTAGATAAACCTTAATGCTTTGTGTAAGCCGATTAACCTGTTGCTTTGAGTAAAAATTGGAGATAACGTACAGTGACACTTCTTTCCTTTGGACAGCATCTTTGATTATCACCAGTCCTTAAGCACGTGCTAACTGCCACAACAGACATTGATCAAATACCTGACCCTTCTATAAATTTGCTTGTTCTTTCCACAAACTTACTGTTCCTCTCTTTATACAGTCACATCAAGAACACCATGCAACGTAACCAAGTTTCGTTAGAGCAGCTTGAGTTAGCCAGCAAGATTTTTCCGTTAAGACGTGACAGAGCTTGTCCCGTTCTTTGTCTGGGTTTCCCACGCAATGTGGCTTGAATTATGTGGGCTTGGCAGGACAAGCCGCTACGTTGAATATTGTTGGCACGACGTCTTGATAAAATAACAGCTCTATGATTAACAAGATTTCAAGTAAAAGTTGGCACCGTTTTGATAAGTAACTTGAAGTTAGGCAGTATGCTGTGTGATTTCTAGCCAATAACGTTGATTATGCGACATTTCAGTGTGATCTTGACAAAGAATAGTCATGCTTGAACGCACTTCACGACGAAACAGAACATATTTTCGCTATCCGTTGCAACTAAACCGAAACGACTGTGTGTTCTATTTGCGTTCTATTGATAGCAGTCACTTTGCGTGTATTTGAAAAAAGTTCACCGCTTATGATTAGGATGGCAAACATGTTAAAAACAAAGGAAAAGTTGCGTCTAATATTAAAACAAATTATCGCATCAACGTTAAATCGCAGCTTTTCTCTATTTGTCACGTTTTCGCTGAGCGTTATTTGACCTTCGTTACTTTTATTGACGTGCATTGACAATTTTCATTCAAGTAACTTATAAAGATTTGAAAATACGCCACTCAATCTGTTCAAACTGAAATAGTCTGAAAATTGTCGCGGTCAGTGTACCACCCATCGCTTGGAGTGTTGTCGGACAGGTAGGGAAAGGCTGTAAGTTTGCAATCATTTCAATATCTAGGCCAGTGGCTCGCAACCTTTTCAGTGTCGTGGACCCTTTTCACGATTTGGCTGAAAGCTGTGGACTCCTTTAATGAAACCAGTTAGGCCTAATACTGTAAGGTACAAGTACGTGGTCTCTGCTAGGAAATGTTATAATCAGCTTTGCCCGCCAAAAATCATGAATATTATATGGAACTTGTCACGAAAGAAATTGACATTGCAAAACAATCAAACCGTCTAACGAACGGAATGGTGTGTAACAAGCGCTGCTAAGGGCGGGATAATTACATTTGGCGTTAGGTAGAAAAATGGAAAACCTTTTTTCACCAGGCGTTGAAACATTCAGCAACATTCTTGCCAGATGGCCACCAGATTTTCAAAATCTCGTGAAATTTGAAACAACTTGATGGTAAAAAAGAAGCTTGCAATCAGACGAATTGTGGTGAAATTTCATAATATTTTTCAGTGCATGAAAAAAGTTTTTCCAAACGAAATTCAGCTTACTTTTTATTTTTTGACGTGGGATTCGGCAACACTCTCTCTCCGCAGCTTGCTTCCTCCTCGGGCGTTATAACAGGTTGGCTAGCCAAGCCAACCCACAGGGTATGGTTATTTCGCGTCCTCTGTGATCAGTGTGAAAGTAAGGTTCAACAGGTTGAGGTTAGAGTTGGTGTTCGTGATACGGGTTAGAAATCAGGTAGAAATTAAATCATACGTAGAAATTAGAAATTGACACGTTGAAATTAAGTCAGGGTTACATTTGAAAGTTTGACTTTTCTAATCAACTCATCCTGCTGCTCATCAGTGTTGCTATCAGAGGGCCTGAGCGGCAAGCACGCAAAGCTTCACACTGTGGAAGCAAGAAGCAATATAGATCACATGCTGTGCTCATTCTATTACTGCTTGTTCGGGCCACACACATACTGATGCTATTCTCACCGCACATCCCATTCGTGGTGCATCGCGCATGCGCTGCCACGTCGACCGAGCGGCCTCAACATGTTATCATCAGCATACCTGGTGAGCAGCAGGATAAGTTGATTGATCTGCAGAATGATTCTACAACCGAAGACTTTTAAGATGACGAAACAGTTGAGGAATTCTCGATTGACACGATCGGCTCATATCTTAATGTTGCTAAAGTTGCACTCATCTCGCTTCAACCTTTTTTTCCACATATTGATGCGAGTCGGGTTTCTCACGACATTGCCTCTCATCAAAATTACGCACATACATGTAAATCGCTTTTAATTGGATAATGATAAAAGGTGTGCTCTGTCAGAAACTTCTGCTCGTATGGATAAGCTACTCAAAACAAACCGTATCGAACTGCCCATCATAGGCGTCGGAGGGGACCAGAGGTCTGGATTTTCAAATTTCTCATTTTCCTATTAATTTATTTGCAAAAAAATTGTTTTTTTCTGTTTCGAGTGGGTAAAAATAAATTTCACCACTTTTGCCCAACCCCGTGGAAAAATCTTTTGGCTACCCCTGGAAAAATCCTTACGACGCCCATGCCTCCCATTGAATTTCATTAAATGACAACTTGCATACCTTTATTAAAGTGCATAAACATGTTCATTCATATCAGCCAGATCTTGTGTTGCCCTTTAGCTGGATTCTAGAGTTGCGCTCGATTTGTTGTCTTTTGCAAGCTAGACCGTCACGGTGGGTAGTTGGGCATTCGCCATTTACTTTCATCTTATATATAAGTCATGGTAACCCTAAAATCTTTCTGTGGACCCCTGGGGATCAATGGAACCCCGGTTGGGAACCACTAGTTTAGACTAGTCCACCTGGTTTGCTGATTTTGCATTTTGTTTAATTCATCTGCTCATTGGCTCTTCAATTATATTGCAGGTTGCTGAAATTATTTTATATGCCGTGACAAATGATATAATTTGTACCATAAAACAAACGACCATTGGTAAATCAAAATGTATTAGGGTTCAACCAAAATAACATTTGCTTAACCCAAAGCAAGTGTATTCAGTTTAGATTGCAGTTGTTTAGAGCAGTTTTCGAGAATCACTTTAGAAACACTTATTGCGAAAACCCACTTCAAACTGCTCTCTTATTTCACACGGTACCACATTTTATAAAATTGTGCCTGTCAGTGGTGTAGGAGGCGGGAGTGCAAGCGCACCCCCAAAATTTACTTTGTCGAAAATCCGAGTAAAATCCCTGAAAATCCGGGTAAATTCCTGAAAATCTGGGCAAAATACCGAAAACCTGGGCAAAAATGGCCCCTAACGTTGTGTCATTTCAAAAAATGGCGACCAACGTTTGCAGAAAAACACATGAAGATCTTTTTTTTGGAGGTCATACCAAAAAAAATATCTTCATGATCTTTGTGGGAGAAAATTTGTAGGCAAAGGTCGCACAAAAACTTTTTGGGCAAGTTTGGGAAAATTCGGGCAAAAATCCTTCGCACCCTCAAAGATTTGCCTGCTGCTACATCTATGTTGCCTATTATTCACGACTTAAATGTGAAGATGTCCTGCATGTTTTTCTAAATTAACTTTTAAATTTGCGAAATTAGTAGATAAATCTTTTTCTGAACCTACTCCCCAGGTAGCTCCGACGTTTAACACGTGCCTTTTAATTTCGAAATAAATAAAAACATTTTTTTCTTTTCATCAACTTTGTGGATTCCTTTTCATGGTAAAATCAACTGCTATAATAACGATCAAATAACTGTAACAGTTTGGAAACGGAACTCGTATACCGCAAGATCACCGGTGCACCAGCAAAATGTATTTGATGCAATGCGTTCACCCGCTTTTGAAGACCCCAAATTAACCCCGAGAGTTTATTAACCCTGGAGAGTTGAACTTTGACATCAAAAACATACCGGTACGCTTGTTACAAGCTGCTCGGAACAATGCGCACCTCACGCATTACCGCATTTTTAGAATTTATACTGAAACCTATTAGCGAAAACTTTTGTAAAAACAGCCCACACGAGTTTTTTCAAAATAGCCGTCAATATACGAGAGACCTGCTCAACTGGAAACAGGGACGTAACGAGGTCAGATGGCCCCCCGGGACAAGAAGCAAGTTTGGCGCCAGATCATTCGGAAGCAAATGTACTGTGTTGAAGAAAGTACTTGTGACATGGTTGGGACTTTTCGCCGCCCCCGCAGTCATTTGGCGCCCCACAGTGATTCGG
>JGI24022J15233_10011655_pt1 | contig 10045 bp, 9 predicted proteins | sample Ectturendosymbi2_FD_15233 | JGI IMG/M metagenome (IMG submission 15233)
GAAATGAAGTTTTCATGAACAGTACTGCATAATTCACTTATGCTAATGCAGTGCAGTGAAGCACTGCCATTTTTATAAAATATTCTTGTTGAGGTTATAAATCATTTGTCATTGGAAATGCGCATTAGTACACATTCCTTTGTAGTTGATCATATAGGCTGCAGTATTTGCGTGTATCAGTCTCATGTTGCTATTTTTACTTAGCATGTTGTGTTCAATGCACATTTAACTGTCTAAACTGGAGTGGGTTTTTGGTTATCATAATGTGACTTTAGAAGCTGCAAGCGTTTAAGTAAGTTGTAGTATTATAAGTACAACATGCTGCAGTGAAGATTGCCAGACTTGACCTATTTGCGGCAATGTAATACTTTAGATCGTAACCCGATATTTTACTCCTTTTCCAGATTGACTACCATTGTGGCCAACACAAATGCACACATCTATGCTAAAGAAGAATAGATCTTAACTATTAGGATGATCGTATTAGAAGAATAAGTTTATAACGTATATAAAAACTTGAAAATGAAGATTCTGAACCACACCTTCCACGCGTGGTGGCATGAACAGCAATTTTTGGGAGGATTTTATTATGATTAGTTAACATTTTTCAACACAATAAATATTACCCATTGTTCACATGTAGCTATGCAGGATATTGATTGCTAGTTGAGAACGTACGGCTTTGAATCCCGGTAATTGGTAGGCCTAATTAGGCATGCAGAAACCTTGATTAGTTTACAATGGTACGTTTCAGTCTTAATACTAAGACTTGCTGTTTATACGTTACTTGGGAAAACAAGATAAAATTTGGGCAAAATTTTTTGCATCTCCAAAAATATGTACTATCGTACACTTATGTATGTAAGGGCGCCTGTGCCCCCACTTTCAAAGGGCAGGTGGGCAGTGCCCCCCTTTCCGGCGTCCCTGAGTAGAACAATCCGCTAGCAAGTTGCACAACCTGCCTCTGCAGGCAAAGCCGCGGACATGAGCGACTTGCAATCTCATCATTGCATGTTTGAACAAATTAACCACATACGAACCGCCGTACATGGTCACCCCCAATGGCCTCTGAAGTGTAGGCTGTCAAATCGTATTGGTTTTGGCGTTTTTGATCAGTGCTTCTGCAAAGTTGAAACGAGGGCATATGAAACGCTACGCAGTTGCGCTAAGCGTTTAGGGGGCCTCGCGGTCACGACTTTGCCCGGGGCCTCGCGTTCATTTATTCCGCCCTGGATGTAGTGCGGCCTATCAGTGGTTATGTAGAACTGACTCAGAAGAAGAAGAGCAGCTCAACAAAGCAGAAGCGAATATTNCATGAAAATCTCGGTTCACTGACGAAGCTGACCCTGTACGCAGATACTTTCCAATTGTGTTATTTATATTTCTGCAGCTAGACTTTGACTGTCATACTTTGCATAGGTGTGACTATAAACGTTATAATAAGCTGTCGCATGCATGCCAATATTTTGTATTTTCATATTGTTTCATACCTGTACTGTCTTCACGTTTCCATTGTCTATCACAAGGGTTCCCAACCTTTTTCTGACCACGTAGGTCTTTCCCTTCGGCATTTCGACAGCATGTACCCCTAAAGTTTCTTATGACAAAAAGGCTGAGTAAAACAATAAAAATCCACATAATTTTTTAAGAGAATTTTTTGATTTTTGGAACTATAAGGGTAGACTTCTTTTTATACCTCAAAGTTAATTTGTTGCAGCTGCACAATAAATGTACCCCTTGAGATAGGCAAATGTACCCCCAGGGGTACATGTACCCCAGGTTGGGAACCCCTGGTCTAGCAGATGGCCGAAACCGCATTTTCCATTTGGTTGCCACTTTGTCATACTGCATACATAACTTGTATTAGCAGAAGCGGCATACGTATATAACCGCCAAATGCGAACTCTTTTCGCACACGAAAATGTGTGCCTCAAGACCGGGGTACTCTGTCCATATATGGTTATAATGACGATCCATAGTTCAGCGGCATCACATCATTGATGTCACAACATTACAATAACTGCTGAAAAGTGACGTAAAAGTGCTCTTGTGTTACTAATACAGTATATTTACTGAATAACATCACTTTGTCTTCGAATTTACATTATTTTAGATCAGTGGTTGCCACAATACTTAGATCCATGCGCCGAATGTGTTTTATGGCTCCGTCTAGCAGGCAGGTGGCAAAGCAGAATTTATCGAATAACATATCTGTCACAAACTGCTCTGCATTTTATCATGAACAAGGAAGACCGCGTGAAAAACAAGCCAATGTCGAAACATAGTTGAAACCTAATAAGGGTCGTTGTGACAAATAGAAAAAAATTCGTTTTTGTTTTTTTGTGATTGAGGGTTTGACAGTCAGCAAGATTTACAGGTGGCTCTGTCGGCAATAAATTTGAGCAACACTGCGTTAAATGCAAGATGCTTCGATAAAAGCGAAGTTGCGTAGGGTGTTCCAATGCAAATTTCTTTCTCTACTAACAAGAAAACATGAACTATACGGCTACTCGACCTGAGTATATATAGTTTTCGGTCTTGAATCAAGAGTTCGGAAAAGGCAAGTTTATTTTCAAAAACGTCTTTCTTCAACGTTAGTAGTAAAACAATTGTACCATCACAAGAGTTTTCAAAACTACCAGGAGATATCTCTTCAAACAAACAAAATCCGACACTCTGTGAAAGAACCTACGTGTCCGCAGCTTTTTAGGGAATCTTGACAAGAGCACGTTAAGAAGCTCGTTTGTCAAAGGTTCTACTTTTCAATTCGTTCGTTGGCACATACTTTTGATGTTAATGTTCCACAGTTGCTGCTTTGAAAAACGATGTTTCTGGACAAGAGGTTTTTCTTGGTTGGGCGAAATTTTTGCATGTAAAAATACAATGCAACATATTCAAAGTTGTCATCGGGAATAAATATGTTCAAGGTTCTTTTCAGAATAGTGTTGCGACATTAGCCAAGTGATTTTTGTTGAAAAATCGGCTCATGAGGCTGTTTCAGTGATCCACACAAGAGCTGCGATTTTGTACAGAAGACATCGCACCCTTTTACTGGCGACTTTGTTACGTCATCACTGAGTAGGGGTTTTCCGACGGTTGAATCGTCTCGGCATCTTCCGACTTTCGTTTCCAGGGTATCGGAAACTGGAAGCGGGTTACTTTCCAAATAGGTCGGCTTCGAATCCTGTTGTAAAAAAGTACAGATATAACAACCAAAATTCTCGCAAAATGTGTGTTTCAAAGCAGTGGTCTTCGACTTATTTAAGAAAAAGAGCTAGTTTCAAATGAAGCATGGTTCAACTGCCTTGAAAGTCAGAAAGAGCGTACAATCATTTACAGGCTGCACGCTACGCATGACATGCATTTACTCCAAATGTGCAACTGCATTGAATCGGCGATATACTTGTATGAAAAATGTGGTAGGCCTCCAAACATTTTGAACTCAGTCATTGTAACAAGAAATATTTTCACAACAGGAAAAGGATGGGCAAAGCTCCCGGTTATATCTTCTTGGAGACAATGTGTTTGAGATCATGTTATGAGTAATTTTACCGTGTATGTTAAGATATGAGCGCACGATAGCGAACGGTCCACAACAGATGGACACTGTTCAACTCGCTGCTGCAAAGCTGCATCAGACTTCGATTCTCTGTTTTGAAGAAACGATTTTGGTTTGAATTAACTTTGATCGCCAATTTCAAACGGTACAACCTTTTTGGAATTTTCAGATATTTTTTGAGTGACATCATCGAACAAATAAACTACAAGCTACATTTTTCAAATAAGCGAAGCTTTCATCAGCCAAGCAAAGTAAAGGCATGTTTGCAGGCAAGCCCAAAAGCATCTTAAGAGATATCCAATACCTATATTTGTGTAAAATATACGCGATATCTCCAGTGATTAAGAAACCATGAAGGATGAGAGCAAGGAGAGCTATAGAATTTCACCGAAAATGTCCCGAAACAGCCAATATTTTGTCTTAGAAACAGCAGCTTGACGCCAATGATCCAGCGTTACGCAAGACCACATACGTCCCAGCACGCATCGGTTGTAATATTTTGTCAAATGACGTTTTTTTTTACATTACCGCTTACAACGCTTTGAACAAAGATTGTCCAGTTTCATTAGTTTTGCAACCGAAAACTAAATCACGGAACCCTGAAAGGTCAAGAGTGGTGTATGATATAGGGTTTCACGCAACGATGTGACGATTATTGGCGTAGCTTTGTTAGAGTTGGTTTTGTTGAACCGTGTAATGTTTCCGATGCCGAAATTTCGGAAATTTCTTTCTGTTGAACAACGGCGAGTCTCTTCGGTTTGCTCTGTTTTCAAAGTGTTTCATGTTTCAGTAAGAAGACTTTCCCACTCTTCATAATCACGGTGTATGCGAGTAATGATCAATTACTAAGCAGCCAGCGAACTTGCAAGTTTATTCAATGGCACGTCTTGTTAATAAAATCAACGCTGTAGGTAAAAAAGTTTTTGTTACTTCTAGATTTTTTTATTGGCCATAGTAAAATCGAACAACTTTTCTCACTTACGCTATTTTCGAATTATTCTTGTGGATATTAATTGCAACTAACATTATTTTGGAGAATTATTACTATGCAAAAATTTCAAAAAGTGTTTCATTAAGTGATGATGCAAAGTGATGCAATTTTTTGGTTTTTCATTCGTGGTAATGCATGTTTTTAAACGAAACAAATAGTTGATGATACCAAACGTTCATACTGTTTATGAAAGGTTTGTTTCACCGCCATTTTTTAAATGAAATCGGAAAAGCGGTCGCAATGAAAATAGGCCAAAGCAATGTGATAATAAAATTTCTGAAAACAAGCACGTGGAAGCGTGCGGATGTGAAACACCTTATGAAATGTAGATTTGCATTAGGTCAGTTGGCAAGTTGTCAACAGTCATCAGTTGTTTCAGATTGTCAGTCACTATGAAAAACGGCTATTGCAATCTCGGTGAAGAAGAGGTACAAAGTAACCAGAGGCATGCTTTATCACTTGCATACGTTCAAAACACTAGTTTGATTCTTTCTGTACAGTCACAGAAGCCACACTGAAACCAGTTCAGTGCAAATGTACTTACGAAAAGACTACCACGGCGACAATAAAGATCACTATCAGTACTGCCAGAATGGCAATAGCGGCGATTGGTCCGGGTTTAAGGCCAGATTTTGCTGGTTTTCCTTCCCTCTTTCTGGAACCCTTATCTAAGAAATCAAATTTCTATTAGTTTTTTCGATTTACTTTTACAACAGTATGCATCGCAAGCTTCTGCGTCTCTAGTAAAACCATTCTTGCAATTTTAGAAACTTGACCAATAACCAACACCGATTTATCTCCTGTTTCATCTTTGAAATCTTCTGAACAACTTTATGAGCTGCATTAAAAGCCACTCAACATGTGCCGCGTAGAATTTACATAAAATTACAAAGTTTTTGCTGAATCTATAACTTGCCACAATTTACATGGAGTTTGTTTTAGCAAACAGTGAATATTGCTAACGAAACTTAAATTGAAACATTAACCCTTTAACTTTTGTTAGAAAGTTGCATTCTGATTGCTAGGGTTTAAATAGCGAGGACAAATAAAAATTCTTGCTATATGTCGCGAATATTGCTTATATACCTTTGTTTCGATTTTCAGATTTAATTGTTGTCTCTGTCGGAGGAGGCTTGGGGGTTGTTACTGCAAATAGAGATTTGTGTAATTGAGACAGCGTATTCTTTGAAACAGCGACATAACGTTGCGAAAGTGTGTGATTGGCATTTGTGATGGTGTGTTGGAAAGATATCGTAATCACTGCATTTTCACAATGAAATGCTCCACTATAAATAAAATTGTTCGTTGGTGATTCCTCACAGAAAACGAGATGGAAGGACATTGTCTATTTGTGCAATAAAAACGACTAACATATTTTTTTTCACCACAAATAAAGCAGTTTTGTTTGGGCCTTAACCAAGTCAACTACGGATGAAGAAACTGTTTAAAACGCACAGATTTTGTTGAAACTGCAAATACGAATTACGTAAATCAATATTATTACACGCGTGGAATTTTATTCCCAAGAATTGACTTCAATTTTCATCATTCAGACCTGACACACGCGCACAAACCTAACTTGAGAAATGGAGCTTTTTTATCATACTTGTTATTTCAGAAGCTGGTCTGCATTTAAATGATGACCAGTCGTTGATCAGCCACGATCCGTTGGCATGACAAACGTTAGTGACATTTGTTGAGAAACTTTGTAGCTCTTCAGACACCATCAGCTGCATTGGTGCTTTGCATCGAACCGCGTATTCTGCTCCCCAGTTGTTGTCGCAAGGCTCTTTGGCAGTAGTAAGATTAGATGGAAGAGTTGGTCTTTCAGGGCATGTGCTTCTAGCTGTAAAATTGAAAAGAATTACATTACATTGTTTTTAGGTGCGCTGTTATGGTTTGTCCAAATGGATGAAATCCTTGCGTTGTGCTTTCCAGGGATGGTTGGAACGTTTAGTAGTATGACATCAAGTTAAGTAATGACGTTTACGGTGATTTACATTTTCTCGAAACAACATGCAATGGCAAAGTATCAAGCTTAGCACGTCACAGACAAAGCTGCACAATACATGACATAAAGAAGAACATTATACGTTATTCAGGTTAAACAACTATCCAAATATTAAGGATAGTGAACTTAATGACATTAGTCCAAAAATGCAAATTCTCAGCGAATTAAGTTTTTCCAGATTCAGTAGTTGACTGTCAAATTTCGTCTCTGTAGCAGCCGTTTTTTCTGAATATCCATTTTGACCGAAAGACATATAGAGAATTATTTTGAAATCATCAGAAAAACTTCCATGTGATAAACACTTTTGTTGCTTTGTGTTTTCCATGGTCTGTTTCAAGGAGATTTTTCATAGCCACAAGTCGTTTTCCTGCATTTGCTTTCAGATATTGGCAAAAACACTTTTACACCTGTTGGCTACATTATGCACTACCGAAGAGTAAAATCAAAGCAAATGACCTAAAAGTGGGACAGTATACAATTATACTAACGTTTTACAGTTACTATGAATGAGCACGCAGCAGTATTTTTGTCTTTGTCCGTCGCGGTGAATTTGAATACGTGTTCGCCGGCAAAGAGTTTCGCTGGGTTTGGATAGTCGGGCTCACTGATAATGAGATCTTCGACAGCTGTGAGGAAAGAAAAGACTGTCGGTAGTGTAGTTAGTTTATACTTTTTTCAATAAAGCTCCTGTTTAGGTGGAGCATATGTGACGAAACATAAATATCTGTGGAGAAACAAATAAAACATGAAGAATGTACTGACCAAACTTAGCAAGAACAAGTCTATAACATAACTCATAGCCAAATGCGTAGCTGAATTGTCATTCTAATAAAAAAACTTTCTTGTGACGAAGATGCATTTAAGCCAGCTACAATATCATTGTTGGTGGTGAATTTGAGGCACATATCAAAAGTCATCAAAACAAATGTTTTAGCAACTTACAGTCTTTTAATCAGTGACTTCAGTAAGGATGAAGACTGATCTAAAACGCTGTGGCATTTTTCGGCGCGTTTTTAATCAGTTCAAATAAAAAATTCAACCACCAACAACATTATCTTTTCTTCGCAAAAGCTGCAACGCCAGCAAAACAAATAAACACAAAATTGTTCATTCGTGCGAAAAGCATGTAATGTTGTGAGTTCTTCGATTCGAATGAACTCACTATCTAGATTACTTTGCGCTTAGTTCTGTTAGACATTCAGTGAAAAAGAAACGGGATTTTGAAAACTAAAGTGAACTGATTCTTGAAGTCAAATTCCTAAGATCTTGTTTTGAGTTGCTACCTCACGGAAATTGCAATAAAATTTTTCTCACTCAAACCAATCGTTGGGTTTTCTCAAAGCGTTTCACAATAAAAGCTTTTGAAGTTCCAAATAGAATTGACATCTTTACTTATTTTGACATTTCACTATTTGACATTGCGTTGGTAGTTTGTTAATTCCTTACGTGAATGAAATTTTGAACGTTTCTCTGTCTGTAAAAAGTAACTTCGTATTTTCTTTTTACTTCGCTTTCATATAGTTATAATGAAAATAAAACGTGCAGTGTATTATTAATCAAAATCGCCATTCCAACATATGCTGGTTTATTCATTGTTAAATATTCCTAAATTTTATGAACTGCTACAAACTTTTTATAGAAAATTGTATGACTTGTATATGCAATCTTAGAACAGTGTGTCACTAAACTTCTGATCACTTATAAACTAATTCGTAAACAATGTTTATAGCTTTGTGTTCACAGATTCCTCGGTCAAAATCCAAACGATTCATTGTATTGTCAAACGTAGTGACTATCGCTGAATGACATGAGTCTCTTGGTGCTATAGTAGGGGTGGGGAATCTGCGGCCCGCCTGAACGTTTGATATGACCCCTATCAGAAGTTTCGTTACCCAAGTTACAGAGTGCAACATTGCGTCAAAACGAAGCTCCATGATAAGCAGGTACTTCGTAAGTCAAGAAAAGTCACTCTACCTCATAGTTAGATAAAGATAGAATTTTAGGATAAAATCAATTGGTTTTGCGGCCCACCAGCGATAATGCACAATTCATGCGGCCAGTGATAGCAAATAGGTTCCCCACCCCTGTGCTACAGTGTCTGGGCTCACCACACGCCGTAACAGTGGAGGTTGGAACAAATAAAAAAGTAAACCATCAAGTAAGTTAGTAAAATAATCTTGACACGTTGAAAACTACAGCATAACCAAATAAAGTAGGCTGTGCAGGCAGCATGCACATAGGCTTCGTCATTATCGGGAAAAACAAATTCGTTTCATTTCATTCTAGGCAATGCTTTTGTGCAACAAAAATGATTTTGGCAATAGCCTAGGGTTCAACAGAGCCATTTTAGGGGTTCGGCGAAGGTCATCTGAAACATGTAGGCTACCCATTTTTGCTTTCTGTTGTATTGGTCAAAAGTAGGTTCGACAAAAGCTTGGAAAACTATGCAAGGGTTCGGTGTGTTTGCAAAGTTTAAGAACAACTTGCCTAAATTACATATCATTAGAGTTTTATCAAAACAGAAACAATTCAGAAAGAATACCTTGATGAAGACACTATTACAGACTTGCAACACAGTCACGTTTTCAGTTAAGTGTTTTTCATAAAAATAGTCAGACAGATTTATGCAGGGATGTAGCGGTCTGGGAACCCGTTTCCACACCTTTTTGCTCTAGTAAGGTTACTTGAAGATTTAGATTTTTCATTTCTGTTTTTACATGCAACGCCTGGAGCAGCATAAATCAATAAATGTCAAGTTATCTCGTGAATAGCACCGTGGCATGGTTGTGCAATTACTGTTTGTAACATCACCATTCGTATTTGCGTTCTTCACGCTTCGTCTGATTGCTTGCATTTATTGTAACTCTGCTATCTTCGTTTCAGAGGACCACGTAATTAGTTTTGAAGTTTTCAGGCCGATGCGAAGTAGGGTACAGGTTGCCTAAAGGAGTGGATTGCGAGACCTAAAGGGGATTTTTGCGTGTGAGGGCATCTGAGTGAATTCGGTTTCAACCTGAATCAGTGGTGTAGTGAGATGGGTGGGCCTACGTGTGGAAACGGCGTTCCTACCATAGGCGTAGCCCGGGGTTAGCATTTCTAGTCATATGTGCTGTGAGAAGCGGCGTCCCAAACAAATATACTGTTGCTCGCCTTAAGGCAAACATTTTTCCCCCCCAAAAAAAATTTTGGACTCGATATGCCACTGATCCTCAAACCTCGTTTTTAGCACTACACCCCTGGTTACATGCAAATGTTTTACACAAAGGTGATGGAATGAAAAGGACCAATTTTAAATGTGTTTACACAGAAAAAACATTCGCGTATTTTTAGCCTTAGTTTGTTTGCTTATGTTATTTTATTTATTTCAAAAGACTGCTCAAAACTCACTTTTTAATTCTGCCTTTCCTCAAAATTGTCGTTCAGTATGTTCTTAGTGTATTTTAACGTATTTTTTAATTCGCTTTGCATGTCACTTCCGCAACGT
>JGI24022J15233_10011657_pt1 | contig 10044 bp, 9 predicted proteins | sample Ectturendosymbi2_FD_15233 | JGI IMG/M metagenome (IMG submission 15233)
TTACTATGCACATAGGTACATTGCGCTTAATTAATTTAGCAAACAGCAGGTTGTGATTAGTTCTGTCAAATGCTTTAGATGCATCTAAGAAAGCTGAAAACGCAGGGGTATCTTTGTTTACGTAATAAGACAAAGTCTGATTAAGTAGAAAAATACACATGTCAGTGCCATGTTTTGGCTTGAAGCCAAACTGGTTGTCTGTTGTGCCCAAAAGTGGTGAGATGCAGGACAAAATGTAGTGCTCAAATAACTTGGAGATGATAGTTGCAAGGGAAACTGTCCCCATTCTTGTTTTTACAAATAGGTACAATGGCAGTTTGCATGCTTTAAACACACATTGAATAGACTACTCAGATGGTTGCACAACACTTGAATCAGCATAGAAAATGTGTTCAGCAAAGATGCCATCTTTGACAGCTGCACGATCCAATGGTAGTATGTGTAGCAGAGATTTAATCTTAAAGCTGTTGCACATCAACTCATCAATCCCTTCAAAATTACCATGTGAGATTATATTTTGTTTCACATAGTTGCCTATTTCACAGTCTTTTGATGAGTTCAGCAATGCCGCAAAGTGTTTTCTCCACATGACAGTGACTTCTTCATTTCCTGTTTCACCTCTTACTTTAGATGGAAGCCAAGCTTTTTGTATAAACCTTTCTCATGGTACAAACCTTAAACTTCATTACTATAACACTATCTTACCATTAAGCTAGTGGAGGACCTAACTAAAAAACACCTGTTTATATTAGGTACCCCAGAGGAAGATGCAATTATAATTTTGAATATATTTCTATTCTAAGATTTTGTTTGTTTATTTTATCTTGCTTGTTTGTGAGTTTTTCTGTGTTTATGTGTTTGTTTCCTGAATAAATGAATGAATGAATGTTCCTTTTACATGTTGTGGCTGCACCCTGCAGGTCAAGTTTCTCAATTAGTTGGTCACAGCATTTGTGGTATGTTGTATCCTAATTTATCTTATTTTGCTTTTTGTGCAACAAGAATCTGGTTCTAGTGTGTTGATAATCCCTGACAGTACTACAATCAAGATTTTCATTGTAGATTTGGTCCATTACTTTTGCAGCTGATCAGGGGAGAGTCATCAAGCAGAAAGCCAGAGTAAAATGCTTTTTGAAAAATGTCTTCAATGCTGCTAGTAGGGCTGTTTACCATTACTTTGTTGTTTCAAGTTGAAGATGCCATATGTTTTTGTGTTTATGAAAGAAATCCAAATATTTTGTTAATTTTAAAAAGTTCTCCACAGAAATATGTGTAAAGGTACATTGTAAATTGGATTGACTTTGCAGGAAACTTTTGTGTATTAGCAAGCTAAAAGTGATAATGATTGGCAGATTTTTCACATCTGTTCGCTTCTTATGTATGTCATCACCACGAAGCATCAAGTTAAATGGAAAAACTGCTGTTGTTACTGCTTCTACTGATGGCATTGGATTTGCAGTTGCTCAGAAGCTTGGGTTAGATGGTGCACATGTTGTCATCAGCAGTCGCAAGCAAGACAAAGTTGACAGTGCTAAAGCTACTCTTAAGAAACTTAATATCAGTGTATCTGGGGAAGTGTGTCATGTTACTGACTCTGTGCAAAGAACTGCATTACTCAACAAAATTGAAAACGATTTTGGTGGCTTAGATATTTTGGTCTTGAATGCTGGTGTGAATCCATATTTTGGACCAACTTTGAATACACCTGAAGAAGCATATGATAAAATTTTCAACACTAATGTAAAATCGACATTTTTATGGATTCAACAAGCTGTCCCATTGATGAAAAATCGTAAGAATGCTTCAATAACCGTTGTCTCATCAATCGCTGCATTTGCACCTTTTCAACAGCTTGGTGTTTATTCAATGAGCAAAACTGCTTTGGTGGCAATGACTAAAACATTTTGTTCAGAGTTGGGTGTGGAAGGTATTCGCATCAACTGTGTAGCTCCTGGTGTCATTAAAACAAAGTTTAGTTCAGCTTTATGGAAAAATACTGCAATGGAAAAAAGTATACTAGAAAAAGTTCCTGTAGGAAGGCTTGGAACAGTAGAAGACTGCAGTGGAATAGTTTCTTTTTTGTCCTCAGATGAATCATCTTATATAACTGGTGAAACTTTCATTGTTGCTGGAGGCATGCAGTCAAGAATGTAACATTAACAGTTTTTGTTAATTTCAAACATGCTTCCTCAACCATCAATTCCAGATTGATTTACTGCAGTTAAAAATTGGTAACAGCACCAATTAATGAAGACAAGACGACTAGGGTTTTTCAGTAATTGTTCATATCTGTCAGGAATAAAGTGATTTTACCAACAGTTTGCATCCTGGATTAATTGCATTTATTTGCATTTACAAATTCTCCTTTGAATTTGTTTGGATTTTACCCTTGGATATCCTACTTTTGGTTGACCTATTACTAAGACCAAATATGAGCATGCTCCTTGCATTTTAATTCAGGCAACTCTTTCATGTTCAGAAGTGGTGAAAATTGTAAGTGGTGCTCTGCTATTACTGTAATCTCTTTAAGTATGTACTGGTTCATAATCAAGGAACATGCACAAAGATATTCCATGGAGAAGACAATATGTTAATAGTCAAAAAGGTTCACCCACAATGATGATATATAAAAACCTTGTTTTTTTGGGTCCTTTTTCAATCACAAACGCAACTTAAAAATTTTTTTTAATGACCAAAAAATATGTCATTTTGGTCATGTCTGAAAATAGAGCCTAGTGAATGGTGTTACGGTGAGTTTTAATACTACTGTATTATGGGACAAATGACTGAATGTCCCAGTGAAAAAAAAAAAACAGGTGAGAACAATGCATTGACATCTACTTTAAAGAGCTAAGGGAAATTAGGTGTAGATGTTTGCGAAAGAACTGGACAGGAAAAAAAATTTATGTTAAAGCCAGCATGCATCACATTGCTCAGCATGACAACTGTTGAAAACTGATGTTTACATACTGTAGTGATATCTTGACCTGCTTACTTCCTCAAATCATAGGATAAGAAATAAATGAGAATTCTTTTGGGCTATACCACCTGTGGAAGTGAAAAGTGCCTAAGCAAAAAAGTCTGATAAAAGTTGCTTCAACCCATAAAGGTGATTAGTTTGTGTATTTTGAAACTCTTGTGAAAATATCCTTGGTGTTTCTGCAGATCTGGTCTATCATGATTCAGATGTTGTATTACATGTTGAAGCAACCATTACTTTAATGGGAGCAGAAATGTTTTAAGGATATCCATAGTTAAAATTTATATCAAGTTTCACAATACATATAAATGCCCACTGTAGTTGGTGCATTATTAATGACAGCTTCACCGTACTGGAAACTGAAGCTCTTGACCATGCCAGTGATTGCTCTGCCTTCAGACCATTTTGGTGACATGTGCGTGTTTGCAGAAATTGCCTATTTCAAACAACTGATTATTTCCAAGTGAAACTGCATGCCATTAGGGATATTGAACAGATTGCAGCTGTGTGCAAATTGTTGTGTGTGACTCCCTTACAGCCAAGAGAAACCAGAAGTCCCTTTCATGAATAATAACTTGGCTGTGTAAACACTAATCTCAGATGTTTTTGGTTTGAATATATCTTTTGGATGTTTCAGAAATATCAAAAACCTAAAATATAGTAAAATTTTGAATGTGGCAGTTTGAAGTTTGGCCACAAGGGATAAGATTGGGTGCACTGGTCACAGATACGCCAAATCTCACATGCATATTTTTAGTCATCAAGAGATGACTTTTGCTGGCTTCCAAACCACAAATGGTATACTTTTATGCAAAGTAATTGGCATTGCAACAAGAAACAAAAAACTAGTGCAAGGACGCCAGGGCATCTAAGGAACCAGAGGGTTATCGAGTCAATGCTCCTCGACTGTTGAATCAGGTTTGTTACTGTCCAGTTTCAACTGGTGGTGTTGCATATGCATGGAAAGAGCTGCCAGGTGGTCAACACAGTTGCCCAGGTAGTGCTGGCGACGCAACCGGTCTCTGCAAGCGCGTTGTTGCCATGGAAAACAAAAATCCATTTTCCCAACAGGGTCGCCAGGTAATCATAAGCAAAAAAGGCCAAATCGCACCGAAAAAAGCCAAATACGCGATAAATACACAACAACACCTTCAAAACACCCAAATGCGCTCTTGAAAAGAAATATGCACTTATTTTATACATAAAAAGAATAAAACTCACTCCATTAATGAACTTCTCGAAACTTTTGGTTTTGCTGAAGAGTGACCCTAAACTGCAAACCTATAAGCATGGAGCAACAAAACAAAAAATTATAAATTCTAGTTCAGAGTTTCCGATGAAAATTTATGATTCTATGTCCAGAAACAGTGTCTAGAAATCTGCCAGTGCCCAGAAACTTGCCAAAATCAGCCAAATCGACATGAAAAATCAATTTCAAAAAGCCAAATTTCATTTGGCCTTTTTTCAAAAATAAAAAAAGGCCAAAGGCGTTGAAAACAGGCCAAAAATTACAAATTTGGCCTAAAAAAAGCCAAAGTGGCAACCCAGGTTCCCAACTGTTTCACAGATAATGACAAAAATAAAACTTCCAGCTGAACCAAAAGCTGGCATATGCAAACAATGGTTTTATGTAGCAACTTATGTGATATGCCATAAGCAGTATTTTGGCCAAATAGTAAACAAATCTCTGCGAGATTTTTATCGCACCGATGTAATTTTAACAAACTATATAAAAACGATTACAGCAACCAAATAACCTTATCGCGGTACTATGCAGTGGCAGACATGGGGTAATCGTAATCGATTACAGTTTTTTGAGTAATGGTAATCGATTGAACTGACCCAAAATGAAATGTAATCGTAATCGATTACATTGCCAATTTAATCGTAATCGACAATTTCGTGATTAAGCTTGGAAATCTTCACCCTACATCACTGTGCGCCGAACCGCGGTTGTGGCGGCTGAGTTTCTTCCTTCATCATCGATCGTTTGTTATGTTTGTGGGGAAGCTATTTGCCTATCTGTGTGGGTTAAATCCAGATAGTCCAGCGGCAAGCACAGTGTTTGTAGCGAATTTTGGCTTTGTTCCAGCTACTCTTCCTGTTGGCCGCCGGAAGCAAAGTAGCGAGTCTAGTGAGACGTAACAACAAAAAGGAGAGCTTTACTTAAGAATGGGTTGACACTTCGGTAACAGAATGGTGGGATATTACGAGGAGAGGTGTTGGTTTTATTGTATATATTCAGAGTGAACTTATGAATGTAAGTGCTGGAGTAAGTTATGTATATAATTAGTACATTAATTTATATGCAGTAAATTAATTTTTTCAGAAGAACAAAATACTTTAATCCACGTCGAAAGTGCTTTTCTATAACACTAATAACCAGCATGTCAACCATGATCCAACAGATACTGGTGAAAAAACTCAACGAAACCATAGGTTTTCTTGACCATCGGCGTTTGGTCCAATAGACAGATGCGCAGCTATATTGGGGATCACTGACCATTTCATTTCAACTTAAAAGCTACACAATGCTATGCTGATTTGCAGGCGGTCATGACCCGCAGTTAGAAGTAATAGTCAGCAATTTTGAAATTATTAACAAACGAATTTTCAGCGTTGTTGGACGAATGTTCAAGCCTGATAGATGTCGCTTTACTGATAAAAGATTTGAAGCATTGATGTGTGTGAACTGTAACAAAGGTTTTGAACATTGATTATTTTTGTTTAATTAATTTTTAAAGTGTTTGTTGCAGTGGAGTAACTGACGGGAGGGAAGAGGGACCATTTGTCTCGCCTGGCCAGCTAAATGTAAAAATCAGGCCCCCACTTATATATATTTCGGTTTTAATATTCTTTTGATTGGCTTTCAGTAGGTTGTCGCCTTTTTGCTTTTTTTCGGAATATTTTCCGTTGATTCGGGATTATACTGGTAGTATACCCATCCACACCCGGATTCACCACCAAGTTTTGTTTTTCTGAGTGTTGACTAGTAGGTCAGCTACAGAGGCCAGTGGGCTTCTTTAAGCTAAGTTTCCCATCTAGCTCAAACCTCTAGTTACCACACTGGTTTGTTGACTGCACGAACACCTCATTAAACAATTAATGTGATTTTCTTCGGTGCTTGATCCTTACAGATTAGTAATTTCGTTTATTGCATGCATTCATATCGTAGCCTATCAAACTATGCGAATGGGTTTGTTTTCGTTTCGAAGATGTTTCAAGACAAATGTAATCGCGATTGTAATCGTGATTACTTTCAATGCAATCGTAACCGATTATACTGTGATTTTGTTTGATCGTAATCGAGCGGGTGGCAAGTAATCGTAATCGAGTACATTTGTGATGTAATCGCTCCATGTCTGTGCATTGGTCCATGACATCATAAATAAACCACCTATCCGTGAAACTTACGCTGTTACTTTTGCAGAACAACCCAGTTTTCACTCTTTGGATACCTGTGAAGATAAATGGCTTTAAAAAATCAACGCACAAATTCAAAGCATCATCCTCCCTCCTGTGAAATGATTGCACTTAGCTTTGTTCATTGATTTTTCTCATTTGGCTTTGCCCATTTGTTAAACCTTTTTTGCCATCTGTGTAGTTACCTACTGTTTTTTTTTCGCTGAGACATTTCGGTCATTTGTTCCATCACAGTATTAAAACTCACCGTGGTAGTAGTCACTGGTACACCTTTTTAGATATTGTGGCCGAATTGACTCAATTTTTTTAGGTAATTCAAACAAATTCGGTCTATGACTGATAAAATCAACCCATGTTACCTGTATGTTTGTTTCACCGCCTTAGCATTTGATTTTAAAGGTACTCCTTGGCGCACCGCTGCCAAATTTACGAACGCAATTCTACTGACGTATTCTACCAACGCTCTGAGTCATTGCGGCGTGTGTCCGCAAGGCCGCCTTGAGAGCCTGTCCCTAGGCGGCCTTGGTGTCCGTCAATATAGGTTTGTTGCGTTGCTCGATAATTTGCGTGAGATATTTTTATAGTGTCAGTGAAAGCACATATTCCAGAACGACGTATTTAGTGACACACCAAAGAAGTATTACTACATTGATACTGTATGTAATTATCTTAGTGCTTCACTGTCGTCATCACGAATGTATTGCTTAATATACGCCTGATGTTGTTGGGATCAACCTTATGAAATTTATCATTATCAGGTACACTTAGCAATAGCATCTTAGTTATAAACTCTTGACGTTGGAAATATTTTGTACGTGGTGAATAGCATCTCCGTAAAAATGTATAGTAAAAGCCGTAAAATAGAACAACGTGCTCCTTGCATCAGAATATTAGAAACACCTCATTAATCTGCTTGCTGGAGGACGCAGGAAGGTTAACCGCGATTTAAGTACTAGTTTGTTACCTCATTGTTACTTATGAGTTATGACCTCTGCAGCTTCTAGCGTAATAATAGTAACAGTTTCGTTCAACGCATTGTGACTTGGGCGGCTATTGGCACCAGTTTCTAAATTTCGAAGAGCATCTGGTTAGTAGCATAAGCTGTGTAGAAGCTGTTGAAAAAGAGGAAGCAAAACTGTTTTGTGGCAGACAAAATGCATCAATTGCCACGTCAATCCATGAGTGATACTTTCTGTGAAATTGCTCACTTTGAAACGAATATGCAAGTGCTTTTCATTTTCATTCATCTTCTCTTCGTCTGAACACACTTGGTTGACAAGTATCGGCTTGTCTGTGATGCCGTGCTTTACTGCTTTCCTAATAGCAGTTTAGCAAAATGGGGAACACACCACGCATCGGCAATTTTGCGGCATCTAGCTGTTGAATAATTTTCTGCTGCGTCTGTTTGTTCTGCCCATAGTTCATGTGTACCTAACGGCCTCGTAGTCATTGCATGTGACTTTTTGTTTGGTAAAGATTGTAATTCAGCAATGCTCCTTTTGCCACTGTGATTGAGGATTGTTTATGAGCAAAGGTTTCTTTTCAAGTGCAGCTAATCGTACTGGATATAAAACTTAACGAATTTTCGTAGACTGAAGCGTGAATTGTTACTCAAATGACTTCCAAATGAATAATTGCGTTTTCCTGTAGACAAATTATCGATCAAAAACTGCACCCATGGTATGGTTAAAGTCCACGGCCATGCGTCGCTGTTGCGTGTTCAGGGGAAATCTGATAAACCGAGCAAGTAGTTGTGCTGCATTTTCAACTTTTATATACTTCATGCGGAAGCGTTATCACGTGTGATTTAACCCATAAAAACTTTACTTTCAAATGCTGAACATTGTAGGGGAATGTGAAAAAACTTTACTGGGTTGTTCAGGTGTAAACAAAAACATGAAGTGTTGTAAAGTTGTGTATCATCAAGGAAATAAATAAAACCTATATAGGTATGGAGAATGAAAAATCTACTCTTAAGTTTTCAACCGAAAGAAAGTATCAATCTTGTATATTCACGTGCTGTATATGTACGTAAATTCACGTGCGCTATAGTGTGCACTGCATCATCATGCTAATTTCCATTGTATTGCAGAACCCATTTAAAATAATTCCAAATGGGTAAGTTTGACAATAAAGTTGCGCTTGTAACAGCATCGACTCACGGCATAGGCTTTGCAATTGCGCGAAGATTAGCTGTAGATGGAGCTCATGTTATTGTGTGCAGCAGGAAAAAAGCAAACGTGGATGCTGCCGTCAAAAATCTAACCAGTCACAAACACAAAGTCAGCGGAATGGTCTGCCACGTTGGAAAGGCCTGTGACAGAGCTTTACTGTTGGACATGATAAAGCAGAAATTTGGTGGTATGGACATTCTTGTGTCGAATGCAGGAGTGAATCCTTACTTTGGAAGCATTCTTTCAACACCGGAGAGTGCTTATGATAAGATTCTCGATGTGAATGTCAAAGCGACTTTCATGTTGATCCAAGAATCGGTGCCGTTGCTCCAGGCAAGAGGTGGAGGTTCAATCGTAATTGTTTCTTCTTATGCCGGCTTTTCGCCTAACCCTTTGCTTGGCATTTACGGTGTTAGCAAGACTGCGCTGCTGGGTCTGACGAAAGCGCTCGTACCTGAGCTTCGTGATAGGAATATTCGAGTAAATTGTATCGCCCCTGGTCTCATAAAAACCCAATTCAGCAGTGCCCTTCTTCAACAAGGCGAGGAGGCCGTTGCAGCGGAACTGAAAATTGAAAGGATTGGTGTTCCTGATGATTGCGCTGGTGTCGCTTCGTTTTTGTGCTCTGATGACGCATCTTATATAACAGGTGAAACTGTTGTTGTTGCTGGTGGAGTGCCTTGCAGATTATAAACAGTTCACAGGTGTTCATCTCAACTGCATCTATGCAATTCAACATAAAAATTTTGTCCACGTTTTTCATACTACTTTGAATCTATATCGTTGTGTTCATTAATTTCACGCCACACTGCTGACGCAAAATGATTAAATCATGTTTAAGTTTGTTGGATAAATACCTTCATTACGCTGTAGTAGGCTAACCTTTCCAGTTAATTTTGATAGTTTTTCAAACTTTTTGATACGATCAAATATTTGCTCATTGCAATATTACTGAAATTTGGTATTTTCGCGTTAGCATCCACAAAAGCACATCAAGATCTTGCAATTGCTTTCTTGCATCAAGGCCAATCTACACTGAGGACGAACCAGGAGTTGCCAGGCACATACTTTTGTTTGTTTTATTGCGTGAGGTAATTCTGCACCGCGGGGTTGCAGAATAGGAGGCAAAATATCCGACCTTTACAAAATTTCCGACTGCTTAACATAAAAGGAATGAAGTTTGGCTGTGAAAATCAATGGAAATCGTGGTGCACAGCAAGAAATCTATGTTTCAACAAAAAGTTTCAAAAGAAATTGTACCATTTCAACAGGAATTCCCAACTTGGGAGTGTGATATATAAAATGATCCAGTTGGACATCCGGAGTCGGAATAAAATACGACTCCGACTCGTGGTGTTGTTGGGAATCCGACTCCACCCAAAAACCTCCGACTCCGCAATCCTGCTGCGCCGTGCACGGCTCGACATGGTAACTCCTGGACGCAACCAAACAAACAGGATTGCTGGC
>JGI24022J15233_10011658_pt1 | contig 10043 bp, 3 predicted proteins | sample Ectturendosymbi2_FD_15233 | JGI IMG/M metagenome (IMG submission 15233)
GCACGTCCGACCAGAATAGCCAGGTGCACAAACGCAATCAAATCTGTTCGCACCATCCCTGCAGCTACCGCCATTCTGGCAAGGATTGCTGGCACACTCGTTGGTGTCTGCATAGAAAAGGGTGCAGTGTATTACGAATATTCAAACGCGCTCAACGGCCTTTCTAGAGATTTGTTTGCAGTAAATCACGTGGGGAAGAGCAAGCCAAACATTATTTTATGATGAGACTGGAATGAACCAAATATATATTATTGACTCACAAAATTTAATTCAAATTGTAATGTTGGATTGACCTTAGGCTACCACTACACTTATGGCAGAACAAACCCTTTAACGACCGCGCAGGCAAATATATTGGCCGGCACTTGTTTGGCCATAACTCACTAGCTGCTGCAGCTGGAGAGGTGTTCAAACCCTCTACGGATTCAGCAAGACTTCTAGTTCCGAGTCAAAAAAAATTTTCAGTTTTGGATTTGCGGTTCTCTTGGGGGAACGTCACAAGTGGGGGTGGTTTAACGTTTTTATGGCCTATTTTATCCGGCCCTGGACGTCAATCGAATGGCCCAACAATTTGGCCCAAGTATTTGATAGAAACTAGGCTATCCTACGAGTGTTTATAGCCCTTGATTGGCTTTCTAGCATATCTGGATCAAAACTTATGCCACAAAAAACAAAAAATGGTCAAAATTTCTACCCCTAAAAAGGTAACTAGGGTGGAATAACATCCCTTTTGTATATGGCCATAACTCGCCGTTAGAATAGGCTAAAGAGCTGTTCAAACCCTCTAAAGACTCGTCAAGACTAGTAGTTTAGACTGGAAAAAAATTTTCAGCTTGACATCACGGTTTTTTGTTGATGTTTACATATTAAGAGAATGTTTATGCATATTTTTTACATTTGGATAATGACGTCACATCCTGGGAGTCGAATAATCCATCAGATTTTGTGACTCAAAGTTTTTTTTTGAATCTTGGCTAGAATACGAGTCTTTAGAGGGTTTGATGGACTTACTAGCATTTCTAATTCAGAAGTTATGGTAAAATAAGCAGAAATTAATTGGGGAAATCCCGTGGAATTATTCAGGCATGTCTTCAATGATTTGGGGTCTTCTGGCCCCAACTTGGGCACCAGATACCTTAGGAAGTCTATCAAGGGCTTTAAAGATTGATATTCTAGCCTAAAATGCAACCAAACTTTGAGCCACAATTTCGGCTTATTGTGCGGGTGATGACGTCATAAAAGAACAATAAAAAAGCAAAATTTACCCTTTTTCTAACGACACCCACCGAAATCCCCGAACCTAAACCTCAAAGTTTTTTTTTTCAGTGCAAACTACAAGACTTCTAGAGTCTTTCGAGGCTTCGAATATCTCGCTAGCATGTTCTAGCGGCGAGTTATAGCAAATCGAATTGACGCCAGTGGGAGACTCAATGCATTTTCTGCAGTTTTCTGATTTTGGGAAAATGGGGTTTTTGGGCCATAACTTTAGTTGCAGACATGATAGAAGGTCAATCAAGGACTCTATAGACGTGACGGATTGTGTAGTTTCCAAAAACATTTTGAGCCACAAAATGGCTCATCGGATTGGCGTCCAGGGCCCGTCAAAATGGGTCAAAAATTCAAGAACATGTCCTCTTTGTGATGTCACAAAGAGAAAACCCCACACTCAAATCAAATAATTTTTTTAAATTGAATTTAGAAGACTTGCCGCATCTGTAGAGGGTTTGGGCAGCTTTCTAGCTATAGAGGCTGGCGAGTTATTAACAAAAATGTACCGGCCTATATGTAGGTCGTTAAAGGAAGTATCACAAAACTACAAATCTTGGGTAGCCTAAATGCTGAATAAATACTTTTATTCTAACTCTTTCTCAGCATAGTATTTTGCTAGGATAAGTAAACTGGGCAATTAGTAGATTCCTAAGCAAGAATGGTAGGCTACCAGCTAAATCTTGCAACTAAGCCAGTGGTTCTCAAAGTGGACGTAATCGCCTTTTGCGGCACTTTTGAGGAGCAAGGGCAAAAATCAATGGGGCGACAAGGGGGCAAAACAACACAAAGGTGAAAAATGCTCAAGCACTAATAGGTCACTGAGTTAACTTCAGTAGCCGGCTATTATGACTTGTTAATTTACTATCGTTGGAGGTTGTTACTAAAGCAATTTAACCGCTAAATTTTTACTCTGCATCGATCGTCTATGTGCCCGGCTACAGTGTGGGTTATTTTCTCAAGAATTCTGAACGTAATATTAGAGTCTTGATACAATTGCTTAGTTCGGTTATTTAATACTTTCTTTAAATATAATTATTTACATTTACTACCTTGTGTTTCCTTTATCAGGTTTGGGTGGCAGAAACGACATGTCGGGAGTAAAAAGGGGACGATGGAATCAAAATGTTTGAGAGGCCCTGCACTTTTTTCGTTACTGAGCAAAATGATTCATACAAGTAAGGGCTCTGTATTCTTAATTTGAAACCTCTTCATTTTTGATTGGGGGACCGATATCTTTTCATTGAAGAATAGTGGGTCCCCTCTCCATGACCAAAGAATAAAGGCCTGCTTATCCTTTGAATAGGGGACCTCAACATCTTGGTCGGGGGTCTCTTACATTTTGACTGGGGCCCTTGTCCTTTGACTATGGGCTATTTATGTTTTATTTTCACACAGGCGCATAACGAAGGGGGAAACGGGGACACAATTCCTCGAGCACCGAGTCACTATGGGGGCGTCGAAAAGTCCCAACAATGTCACAAGTACTTTCTTCAACACAGTACGTTTGCTTCCAAAAGACCTCAGGTTCTAACATGGGGATGCCAAACTTGCTTCTTGCCCCGTACGCCATCTAACTCCGTTACGCCTCTGTGTACGCGCAGACACTGTATCCAATGTGTCAAAATATATTAATAAATACACTGTTATATAGCAAACCAAACTAAGTTTTCTACTAAACAATATGTAATCATTATAATCATAAACAGAAGCTCAGATATTTTTGAAAGCGCGTAAATTGAAAATGGGAGCCCCCATTCTGCAAACCTTGCACACTCACTAAGACCACTACTGATTGCAAATAATCGAAAGATTGGCTATTTTCACAATTTACCACATGTTTATATTTTGACTCATAGCGTTCAACCACGGGCCCGGTTTTGCTGATAAACTGCAAACTCCCGCGCGATACGTATAAAGACCATCACACTTGTATGCACAAAACAAGATAGATCTGACTCAAGATCTTACTTCTCTCGCACGTCCGACCAGAATAGCCAGGTGCACAAACGCAATCAAATCTGTTCGCACCATCCCTGCAGCTACCGCCATTCTGGCAAGGATTGCTGGCGCACTCGTTGGTCTCTGCATAGAAAAGGGTGCAGTGTATTACGAATATTCAAACTCACTCAACGGTCTTTCTCCAGAAGCATTTTGAAATGGAGAACAACACTTTCGCAGATTTTCTGGTGAACGTAATAACAACCCTACGGCGAAATGTTAGTTATGCTCCCCTCTTTCGCTACATATGCATGTAAATAATCACCTTAACGGTTTGATTTAAGTTTTTGTCCTGCTTTTTGGTCTTCAACAAAGAAAATTTGAAGAATATTTTGAAGCATCTTTATATAATAAGAAACAGAGGTTTGATAACGGTAACAACAGATTCCGTTTTACCGCGCAAATGCGAATACGTAACAATTGCGATTCGAAGCACGATGTAACAAAGTAGAGTTCAAGGATTTTGTTACTGGGAGATGTCCTAGCAAATCTTTGCTGCATCAATTTTTAACAGAGAACCTGAAAAAAGTGGCGTTTTCCTACGGTGTATTGAAAATTTGCGATATCAGCTGTAAATTATTTTTGAAAAATCCTATTCCTCAATTTCTATTCACTTTCAAAAACAAATCTTTATAAATTGATGACAGCAAGAAACAGTTTCATCGCTGATTTAAAATGTTTTCGTGGATAATTTTGTAAAATTCCAAATAGGCAGGTGGCACATTTTCATTTCTAACTATGAAATTCGAAAGTAGGAGATGACTCATTTTTTTGTTGTTCATAAACCAATTACCCAACAGGAAAAGTGAAGCCGTGTAAGCCTCAGCTTTGGGAAAGTATCAGCCTGTGCCACGTATCCTGTGCCGCAACCATCCTCATAGCTCGAGGTGTTGTCGAGCTATAGGTCAAGTGATTCATCACCTTTGAACTAGCATCTTAAAATACCATATTTTTGTTGGTACATCAACCGGTCTTGGAGCTCAACTGACCGAATCGACTATAGTGAAACACAAAAGTTGTGTTTCTTTTACATATTATCATTTTGAATTTCATTTGTTCAGGATTGTCTGCCTCCCGTTTTGCTTTTTAGCAATGATGCTTGATACCAACTTGCAACAAATGTGCACTGCTGCAAGGATACATTTTCACTTCAGAGTATGACAGTGGCGTCGTGGCTATAGTGGTCCAGGCAATCCTAAATTTTTAAACAACAAAAGCATGTTTCATGTTTGTGGGTGCTTCCGGTCATGGGTGCAGAAATGTACGACACGACCATTTTTTTGGTCTTCACTTCAAAAAATATGCTTGGGTCTCCATTTTTTATTAGCACGACACTACTGCATGTGACATAGATTAAGGACTTGTGCAAGTAGTTGTATGACCTGCCAAACCTGAATGTGGACCTAAATTGTAGCATCCCTTACATCGCTTGTTCTGGAATCTCGTCATAGTGTGGAGGGCTGCAATTACAGTCCAAGATCCTGAGATTTTTTATGGGCCTGAGTTTTCTTCGTTTAGTTGCACAAGACGTATGGTCTGTGAGTGAGAACTGAATGAGCTGGGTTGCGAGCAACTGGATTCAGTCAAACTGATCTTATTGCTTTGATGAAAATCATCTGTAGCCTACTACTGTGGCTTCAAAAATATAGTCATATTAATAAGAGGACATTGTATACATAGAGTGAACTTGGTGAGAGATCTCCATTGTACAATCGGCTGGCTACCGCTTTGGACTTCGGACATCAACGCAGTGTGACTGCAGCAGATGGCCGGCTGGCAAGATTCCCGGAAGACAATCGGGCCGAGAAAATGCGTTAAAAGTATCTCTTTTCATGCAAAATTTTTTCCAAAAATAAAAAGCAGACCCAAAGTCAAAAATTTTTTCCTCAATACGCTTCTGTTTCTCGGGCATAAAAATCAGGAAAACAATCATTTCTTCCTTCCCGCTACCAGAAACGAAAATTAACATTTGACTTTTTATTTACACCACTTTTTCTTATGCACAATTACACACCATGCAGATATAAGACGAATCTGGTTTATCGCATACAGGATAGACTCATACTCCATTTTATCGGATCGTAAATACCAAACCGTAGCCCATCTTTCGTCGAGAAAATACTCCGGTTAATCGCTTAGCGGTTAATTGCATAATTCGGTTAACTGAATAGAATTTAAACGGTTTATTCGATTAACCGAAATACTGATTTTTAGGTTGAAGTTACATGGCCCAATGCTTTTCTTTAAGACAGTAAAATGTGCGAAGCATAGATTGAGAAGCGGCGATGTTATTACTTCGAAGACAGTCACGTTCTAACGTTTTTAACCTATTTTCGTGGTAAAGACTAATGATATCATATCAGGCGGCGTGATCGTACATCTGCAGTGACAACAATTAATGGTCTTACTGTAATTGTTTGAAACAATAGGTGGCTTCCTTGCGCTACTACGACGCGATTGTGAATAAATTGAGCACGTGCGAATCGCAGTTGTGTACAGCCGTACTGTTAAACTGCATTCATTTCATGATGGTTACTTTCTGAAGCACTACACAGGCCTGCACAACTCAGAAAGCTTATAGGGCCGAATTATCAACATAAATTTGCCGTAGGCCGCAAAAGACTACTTCATTTCGATGTGTAGATTTCGTTGTAGTATGGAAGAAATTCTGGAACGACAACTGCTTATTCGAGATAGAGCTTCCGCAACATTTTCTACAAGTGAGAAAGCTCACGCGGGCCACAAGAAAAGCTTTCGCGGGCCGTATGTTGTGCAGGCCTGCTACATAATTTCAGAATTTGTAGTTAAATGCCAGGGCCAACCAACGAAGCAAAACAAATTGACTTAACTTTGTCAGACAAAATCCTTATTATTCAAAACCTTGAAAAGGAAACATCTCGAAATGGAGTTGCTACAAATTGTTTGGGATCAGTTTTGGGACAGTCACAGGTGTCACTAAAATGCGTTGCGGGAAACGTACCATAACTTCTGTTTTAAGACTAACTGGTCTACATAAAATGAGAAAGCGTCGTTATTGCCGTAGATTGGCGTTATTTTAGCCGCGGAAGTGGATATAAGCACTTCTGTTAACAACGTGTATGCAGTGGTGGGTTTAGAATTGGGGGGGCCCGAGGCAAGACTAAAAATGGGGCCCTCTGATGACGTCATCATACTCAGCCAACCGTGATAATCACTTTTGATTTGCCTAAGATACGGTCACCCAAGGATATGTTCTTCAGACTACGGCAAAACTGAAATAGCAGGAGAAAATGCAAAAGGGTGTTCATGATACACAACTTTGAAAACACTGAAAGTTGGAAAGACATGGCTAAACGTTAGGCAATAACAAGTTAGCATCGCCCACCACTTTATTTTCGCGCCCCTTTTCTCTGCATTCATTATCAATAAACTATACAGTTTGCCCCTTTGAAAGTTTCACACTTTCCCCCTTTGAAAAAATTCTTGGTAGTTGGTATCCTGAATTTATTCACGTTCATGTCTTTATGGGAATACATGAAACTACAAACAACAACCAAGAAGATTTAAAACACTAAATGTGTTTTAAATTTTATCCTTTTAACTGCAAAAACATAGCATACAAAAGCATCCAATTAGAGATTTGTTTTGGCAAGCTTTGAGGCTGGATGAGCCAAGGCTGCCCTCATCTTGCATTGACACTAGTTGCTTGAAAAATATGCAAAGGTAGGAAATCTACTGCAGCAAGTAGCCTACACAATTGGTTAAATCTGAAAAACGGTTCGAGTTATACTGGCTAAGAGCTGGCAAAAGAGCTTAAATATCGCCTACTAAGTCTACCTTAAACCAACCATTTACTAGTCAAGCTTCAAATAACCTGTGACTTCAAGCATAGGCTAAGTCAAACCACCTCAAATAACTGAAATATCTGTAGAACAAATGAGTATTCATAATACTCAAAAATTGCCATTTCTGCTACGTGATAAGAAATATGAACGTAGGCTTGCTTATTAACAGTCTTTTTAGCGCTACAGCAATACCACAAAACTACTTTGTAAACTAAGAAGAAAATGCCCTATAAATTAAAAGATGCAGTGCGGTCCCTGCTATAGACTAACAATTGCATGTTGTCTTATTTTCTGATGGAAATCTTCACAAAGGTACAACTTCACGAGAAATGAGAAATTTGTCTAACCTTTTCAACTCAGAGACATAAACAAGACTACTTTTTGTTCATCTGTGACATTTTCATAAAATTACCAATATAGCAAATACTTCAATCTCTAAAAATCATCATTTGGTATAAAAAATTATCATTTGGTAGAAGTAGGCCTATTTTCTCTTATTTGATAGGGTCTCTTCAGAACTTTTTGGAAGAAATTTAAACCCACAATCTTTTAAGTATGGAAGTTCGTTTGAAGCTTTTCTTTATTTGCTCATTGGAGATGGTGGTTGGGCCGCTTTGAAAGGAAATTAGTCTACTTACACATTACAGCTACTGTTGGTGGCCCCTTTGACAGCTTGCACATTACAATTGCTGTTTGGGGCCCCTTTGACAGCTTACACATTACAATTGCTGTTGGTGGCCACTCTGAAAGCAAGGTACTTGCACATTGAAGTTGCTGCTGGGGCCCCTTTGAAAGCAAGGTACTTAAAAATTACAATTGCTGTTGGTGGCCCCTTTGAAAGTAAGGTACTTACGCATTACAACTGTTGTTGGTGGCCCCTTTGAAAGCAAGGTACTTAAAAATTACAATTGTTGTTGTGACCCCTTTGAAGGTAAGTTACTTACGCACTACAATTTCTGTTGGGGCCTCTTTGAAAGCATGGAATTCAGGGATATCTAGAAACTCGGAGTTTCTAGATATCCCTGATGGAATTTTATATTATAATTGCTGTTGGAGGCCCCTTTGAAAGCAAGGTGCTTACATATTACAGTAGCTGTTGGGGGCCCTTTGAAAACAGAGTATTTACACATTAGAGTTTCTTTTAGGGGCCCCTTACCTTCAAATTGCAGTTGCTGTTGGGGGCCCCTTTGAAAGCAAAGTACCTGCACAGTACAGTTTCTGTAGGAGGCCCCTTTGAAAGCAGAGTACTTACTAATGATTTGCTTTGCAGTACATTATATGAGCGAATAATTAATTTTTCATCAAAAATAAGGAAAATTTACACGCGTAACACCTCAAGGTGGGGGGCCCAAAAGGGGGGGCGAGGAAAGTGCCTCGCTCGCCTCCCCTTAAACACACCACTGCGTGTATGGTGGCTCCTTTGCGCTGGGTAAAAGTTTTGTTATGTTTAAAAAATCATTGTAAAATTCTCTTTTCACAAAAAAATTTTGTGAAAAATTTGGTTTTCACAAAATGAAATATTTAAAATAAAAAACATGAAAAAGGTTCTTTCGTTTGAAAAGATTTTGTTGGTGTAAATATTATTTCGATTGATAAATTCTTCTAAACTGAGAAAAATTTCTTAAACGACGAATTCACGAAAAAGTTTCACGACGTATTATTTTCGTTACTGAGCCCAACTTCGCCAAAGAAGTGTTTCCCATTAAAGTTTTTGAATAAACAATGCTTTAACTTCATATGTTATATGTTCGTTTTTTACTGCAGTTTGTTCCATTATAGTATGGGTCAACAAGCTCAGCAATAAATAAAGCGTTTAACAACTTCACTTCAGATTTTCATTTCAACAAGTCTTTTCTTAAGTTCTCACCAGAGCCCACTATATGTTCTTAAAATGCAGTGAATGCAACAGCGATTGGGGCTCAGCCCTATGCACACTGGTAACTTACAGCATTACCCCAAAACCCCGTTTGCATTTGTCAGAAAATTGTAGTAATTCCAACTTCAGGCATGATAGCCTCTAACTGTTCTAACTAACCTATCAAGTACTTGAAAATGGGAAGCAATCCTTGTTTTGCTCATGTCAGAGTTATCTATTGCTAAGACCGACACATTTATACTATAGCTAATACAATTCTAGGAACAACCATTCTGATGCAAGTTAAGGACCTTACACAGATGAACAACAAGGTGATAATGACCGTTCCTCATGCTTTTCGTCTAGTATTCCACGTTACATCTATGTCATATATTCACTGTACTTAATGAGAAGCGACCTTGCAAGATGTTGCAATTCCTGCGATGTATTTTGTAATTTCCATTGATCATAACAACAGTCTTAATTTAAAACCGCCTTACACAAAGAAAAACAGGTTAGACTTCGTTGAGCGAGAATGCAAAGCAACATATCGCAGAACAGTGGTTCTCAAACTGTGGTACACGAATAGACCTACTTTCCGTTTTTCTTCACAAAAAATATGTCCATAGCCATAGTTTTTTCTTGTCGGGTTCTGTTAATAAAGTCCTGAATTTTTGTGTACTTCCCTTGTTGGTTTCTACAAATGGCCAATATAATTCCTCACAGCCGTTTTATTCATGTTACATTTGTGTTAATTCTGGTTTTCCAAACTTTTGATCGAATGATATTTGGCAGATTGAGTTTTCCTGGAACAAGGTGGTACGTTGTGACAGTAAGGGATCCACAAATTGTACGTGATCAGAAATAGTGTTAAGGTTAAGTTAACCCTTAACACGTTATCAGCACGGTCTCATGAAAGATATTGAGTGCATGAAACACTCCTGAAAAAAATTATGGAAAGAAGAACGTGGACAATACTGTTTGACAAATATTGTATCTAGTATGTAGCAATCATAATGACATGACAAAGGTAAAAAGATTATAAATTGGAAAATCACTGAAGTAAAACGGACTCAGAAAGTATCCCTTGCAAGACT
>JGI24022J15233_10011664_pt1 | contig 10042 bp, 3 predicted proteins | sample Ectturendosymbi2_FD_15233 | JGI IMG/M metagenome (IMG submission 15233)
TTTCTCCATCTCGCAAACAACATAACAACAAAGAAAGCTTAGCCACTGACCTCTTTGAACGGCTAAATTTTGAACAATCATTTTTTAAAACCGTTTTTAAAGGAACTCCTTCTTGCAAAACTTCATAAAAAATAACCTATGCAAAGTCTCGCGACGAAGAGCTCGAGACCGAGACCGAAATCCTTCGAGACCGAAACCGAGACGACACCTGAGACCTTCGAGACCGAGACCGAGACTTCAAAAAACGGGTCTCGAGACGCGTCTCGACACTCCATCACTGGTAGAATATTACCCTGCCTGTGCATGCGCACATGGCGTGAAGTCAGAAATTTCGCTTGACACCGGTTAAAATGGATATTTCAATTTTCATAATGTTCTATTCTTATACGTTTGTTTGGACGTTAATTTCTTTGTAGAATATTATTCTCCCAATATTCATCCAAATCACTACTGTACATCTAAAGTAGTGACAGACGTATTGGTCCTTTTCTTGACTGGGGTCTCAAGTAATTACTGTCACTTCTTAGCTGCATTCCGGAGTCAGAAAAAGTTTCATATTGAGATTGCAACGCGAACTCAACAGTAGCCTAAAATATCGTGGCATTATACTTCATGATAAATTCAGTTGGAAGTCTCAAATTGAAAAGTTGGTAACACAACACTATACCAACATTTCAGTGCTCAAATCATCTTACTTTGTCCTTTTCCATTCCTATTTTAGCAGACGTAACTGTCGGATTAACTGTTTCAGAATGAGTGAATGCAGTTATAGTTGATGCGCTGTTTCAGTGTTTGGCATCTCCCTGTGTTGTGTATGTTTATCATCTAACACCTGCTCTATACTGCGCTATGATTAACCATTTTTGTGTTACTCTGTTGTTCAAGTGCCCTTGTGATGTTTACCATGAGTCTGACAAAAAATAATATTAACTGGGGAAGAGCCAGAAAAACTACTTTACTACATATGATTGGATTGCAGAATTAATATAAGAACCCTTAAATATGGCAAAACCAAAACAACTCTACCCTATTGCAAGCATAGGGTTTTAGGTATTCCAGACTTATTTAAATTGTCTGTTGCAAAATTAATGTACTCCTTTGATATCGGTGAACTACCCAAACACTTCGATAATTACTTTTCTGATATTGCATCACTCCGCAAATATCAAACAAAGCTTGCCCTTTGTGCAAAAATATTACTGACCCACAATGGAAACGTCTCTTTGTCAGCTTACAGTATGTCGGTCCAAAAATTTGGTCTAATATTCCTGAAAATTTGAAATCTCCCTCGCTTTAATCATTTGGAGAACAATAGAAAAACATCCCTCTATCTTTTTAATATTACTGGTGATTTTCGTTTCATATGCTTGTCACTTTTCTATAATGTTGTTTTTAGTGCCCCTTACCCTCTTTTCCCTTCTGTTTTTTTACCTCTCCGGTTGCTCACCAAACCCCTTGTAAATAAGTGAGCTTTTCCCCTTCGGTTTGTGTTGTTGTTTTTTGCTTATTTTATCTGAATTTGATTCGTTGCATTTTGATAGTTTGCGTTTGTTGCATGTGAAACGTCGTCAATTTAAAACTGATTTGTGCTAGCAACAGAGCTGCCTGAGGCCTGTGCAGCTGACCCACAATGTTAGAACACATCAATTTGCTAAACCCGGAGTTTTTGTTGTTTTTATATTTTCATCAGCATGCAGTTAATTCCTGTTCGTTGATGTCATTCCTTTTTTCTTTTGTTGCATTTGTGTCATGTCGTGATTTGAGGCACAAGTTTGCATTTTAAACATTAACATTTGCGCGTTAGCGACACTTGTGGTGACCGGACCATGCAGGTTACCACACGATGTCAAGTTGCTATGGCGCTGTATTTTCTTGCAGTGGCTGCTGTCTGAGAGACACTGCGACTTGGCCCCGAGTTGGATTGCATTTGCGCGAAAGATAGTTCCAGAGTGATCTTCTAATATGGGTGTTGCTTTAAGCAGGGCAGCGCAATGGACTTCAGTCTCTGGGAGTGGAACAGGAAAATTAGAATTATCTCCTATGAACGAAAAATTGTTGCGTGATATAATACAAGTAAGTTTTTTAAATTTTTTTTAACGAGTGACGTACTACTTTAGGCCCAGCCTACATCATCGTTACTGTGGTTTTGTAATGTTTGATTATAAAGTCTATAAATTCTTGCATCTTCCTATTTGAAGCGATCTTTTTCTTTTATCCAAGCATGGTGTTACAACGAATGCAAGTTACCTTAACCTTATATGAAAATTTTAAAAACATGCACTGGAATTTGGTCTAGCCTATCCTATAGTGTTTACAATGTCTGTGTTAGGTTAGGGAGGGAAAGTGCTTGTATTGAGCTTTCTTCTTCACTTCCAATATACGTAAGGTTCACAAAGTTGATTTGACTGCTTATGTGGTGAGTTCATATTGATCTTATTTGTTTACCCTGATGCTTCTATTGATTATTTTACCTTTTAAGCATAGCCTACATCTACAGTACTGTTCATGTTATCATTTTCATCAGTAATGTAATTGACACCATAACCTTTGAGATTGAGACTTGGTTAAAACTTTAAGACTATTACCAACACTTTGTTAAATTAATAATGGACTTAAATATTTATAAGAAGAATTAAAAAAATGGTCAGTTTCACTAAAAAATTGTTACTCTCTAAAAAAAGATTGGCAACACTTTTGAGTTTTAAGTTTGCTGAATTTTATGCATATTTGTAATTGTTTGGTTTTCCTTTATGAAATATATGTCAAATATTGAACAGGTTGAATAATAAAAATATGGCAGTGTCTATTTTGCTGCCAGGATTGCAGCAGCAAAAGGCTTGGTAGAAAGAAAGTAAATATAACTAAAAGATGAACCTACAACCTAACCCTAACCTTAACCATAACCGTAGCCCTAAGCTAACCCTAATCCTAACCCTAACCTAACCTATTCCTAACCTAATGCTAAGCTAACCTATCCCTATCCTAATGCTTAGCTAACCTAATGCTGAGCTAACACTAACCTAACCCTAATTTTAACCTAACCCTAATCCTAACCTAACAACACTACCCCTAAAGGTAACGCCTAAGTGGAGCCTGGAAAAAAGCAAAGGAAAAAAAAAACGAAAGTCAGCAAGGCGAGAGTCAAACCGCAAACCATTGGCATAGCAGCCGCAACCAGGGGCGTTATAAGGTTAGATGACGCCCAGGGCAAAAAACAAGTTTGGCGCCCCCGTGGTCAAACCGGCATCCCCATGGTCGAAGTTTGGCACCCCCATGGTAGAACCTGAGCTCTTCAGATAGCAAATTTGCTGTATTGAAGAAAGTACTTGAGACATTGTTGGGACTTTTTGGTGGCTCTCGCAGTAATTCGATGCCCCCGCAGTGATTCAGCAACCCCATAGTGAATTGGCGCCTGGGAAATTGTGCCCCCCTTGCCCCATTCATTACGCCCATGACCACAACACCTAACCATTACACCAAGAACAGGATAGTGTTTTCCTGACAAAGTGACCTATTTCTTTGTATTGTGTCATGCCACGAGACCGAATCTTCGACTGCCGGCACAATATCTCCAGCCAATCTGTTGCCACCAGAATATCGCTGGTAAAATAGACACTATCTAAATATTACAAAGCCATATGTATGGATCAGTCAAGGTCTTGAGATCATATGTGTAAAGTTGAAATCTGCAGTCACTAAGATGAGACCTGGGTCTTTCAAAAACAAGACTGAGACTTGCAAAAATGGGTTTACAAGACGCATAAATGAGACCAGGCCTTGAAGCTTCATCATTGATGTGTTCCCATGCCAGTTTAGGTTTATTACTGTCTTTAGGGACATAAGGTATGCTTGTATTATAAGCCTAGTAGAAAAATCTTAGTAAAAATTGAAAAGGATCTTGTGCATAAATGCATCTTATTTTTGCATGTGAGACCAAATTTTGTGTGGGTTGCTTGCATACATCATACCTCATCAAGGATTGCTTGCATGCATCATGCCTGTCATATTTTGTTTGTTTTCCTTTTTTGAAAGAGTCTTATTGTCCTATAATGTTTATTAGGGTTCTTTATAATCTTTGGCTTTACACATGATGCTAAATAAGCCAAGTTCTACAGAATTTGTGCATCTGAGTGCCATATATTCCAAGCTAGATGTGTACATAGTCATGGGCATATCCTGCATAGTTCACATGCTGCATTGATTTGCCTGAAATTTTGCTTTTGAGTTTTTGCATTGAACCATGATTCTCAATTCCTTTTGGATACTACTATGTCTTTTTTCAGTTGATGATTTTCTTATTTGACTGTCTTTTCCACAGTACACTTATTTTTGTAGTGCCTGTAAAGAATTTATTAAAACATTTATATAATTTTCATATATTTGTAGAAACTATGTATTTTTCTTTTTTATGCCACATTGAAAACAATTGCTGTTCATTATTTTAGCTGCAGTGTTTGCTATCAGCTAATAATTTTTACGTAATACTCAGTGAGTAACTGCAAAACAAAAACCAAGCATTAAAAACATGTTTTTACTTAGGTCTCCAAATAACAAGGGAATGAAAGCATTTTTTCATGGGCAATGTCAGATTCATTCTTTCATGTAACAGATTTTATTGTCACCTTTCAATTTGTTTTCAGAGTAGAGTAATTGAGTTGAATTATGTCTGTATTTCCGTGTTCTTCAACCTTTTTGTCATCGTGGAACCCCTGATATACTTGCGTGTTTGTTATGGAACCCCCATTAACAACAATTAAAGAAAACAAATTACTTGTAAGAAAATCAAATTTTTCATTATTAGACACTTCAATAAACAAACTGTTATTACAGAAGTTAAAAAGCAACAAATTTATGACTTGGTTGTTCTTGCATTTCTGGAATGTATCTACTAAATTCAGAATTTGGCAAAGAGAACCTCTATCTAAAATATATGTCGTCCCATTTTCTAACTTTGGCAATTGAATTACATATGGTCTGCTTCGGATTAGGTGCCTCTTACATTTGAACTACATTGCTCATTACTGTCCATACCTTCACTGTTGTTATTATTTTGCTTCACATAAGAAAATATGCTATTTTGCTTCATCTCGCTTGACTAAATAGTAAAAAGTTGGGTTTCACACTGTTTTTACTTTATTCCCACCAAGGATGACCAGCAGCTCTAGTCCGTTGTGTATTCTCTACTGCTATGATGTACAGTACTGTGAACTGTACATCAGCAACGTCGTATAACTATGATGCAACAAACTGCACAACAATGAACAAGTGATGCAACAACTCAGTATTTCTTGTTCTGCTATCTGCACTCAACCTCCTATACAACTAACTGCCCTACTTGGAATCTGAATGCAACATGACTATTTGAAGCAGTGTTTGCATCAACATACTGAAGCAAGAAATCATTTCCCTTAAAAACGAGGAACCCTGACAGAACCTTTAAAACTCACGGAACTGCACTACATGTTTTGCAGAACCCTAGGGTTCCATGGAACCACAGTTGATGAGCACTGGTATAATTATCAAATACATTTCAGTAAAATTCAAAATTCTAGGATACTGAAAATTCATAGTTTTGTAGAGCATCCTTCAATGATCAGTTTTATTCTTAAAGTTTGGTGTTGATGGCCAAATTATAGTTGGATTCAACTTTGTGATGGAATTAATTGTAGACATATTTAAATGTGAGTAAAATCTCTGCTAGATTATCAACAGTGATAATTAATTAGATAAGTAGCCAACTAGCATAAAAGAGAACACAAAAACCAAGTGTCAGTTTTATACATTGGAAAACATGTATTTAAGATAAAACTTCCCACTTTTCTTCAGATTTCTCATTCCCAATACATCATTCTCATTGAGCTTTAACTTTCTTAAATAGTACTCATGACGACTTGCATTAATATGTTCATTTTGTAATTGAAATTTTTGTCCTTGATCACTGAGCCAACAAAATTTCACCAATGTGATGTGTGCAACTCTTTACAATTATCATGATAACCGTAATACAAGAAACATTAAGCCTAAACAACATGGAAAAAGTAAATGCAAATTTTACACAATATGACTAACAGAATTTACTGCAAAAGTAGACATGATGTGGTTGATATTTTTTATTTCTGCCATTTCTACCATTTTGCCATAGCTTTGAGCACAACTGGACGTTACAACATAGGTACAACCAATGAATTGGGTTAAGAACGTTATGTGGCAAGTGGTGGACTATAAATATCCAGCTTCATTGAATTTAGTTATAAATCCTATTTGGAAACACTGCTAAGGTGCTTCAATGTTGTGGCAAATATAAATTTTTTTGATACACAAGCTGCAATAGCAAAAAAATTTTACATATCTATGTAAGATACTCTAGCATTAACCAAGCAAAAATGCATAGCACACTGGTTGCCAAGGATTACATTCATTCTTTAACTGTTGTATGCTTATCTTAATTCTAACAGCCTGAAAAGCATTGCTGTTCACCAATCATTTTATTTTGAAAGTGTCTGCTTTTATCTATACTTATATTATTAGTTAACTGACTGAGGCTTTAATTGTTATTGATGTGCTTACTTAAATGCCCTTGTTAGTTGCTATAGTATGTGTTGTTGGGTAGAACCGGAGCAGCTTTCTGTTCTTGATATTGCAAAGAGACTAGCAGAATGAAATTATGCTGTTATCTCCTTTGCTGGGTTCACGAAATTTTGTAGTTCATTTGGTTTGTTTTGAAATCTTGGTGTACAAACATTTTATGTCTTGCAAAAATCAAGATAAAAATCTGGTAAACCACACATAAAAACCAATGTTTAATTTCATTACAATACATATTGTTGCTGTACTGATGTCACAAGAAACTTTGTTTATTGTAGATGTAGCATGAGTTTACAGTTTCTGAGATGCCATTAGCAATTTTTATACTTTTTTATTATAAACAAAAACTTTATAATAATTAGGAATCTGCAAGAATAACTTTATTCCTTTTAAATTACCATTCGTAAGACATTTTTTCTTTTTCTGATCAGAAGTTGCTATTTCTACATTAGTAGCATCCCAATTTGTATGATAATCCAATTCAGTAGATATTGGGTTGATATATAGATGAATTATTGTAGTTACCTAGACATATTGTTTGTGTTTTTAACAAAACTAGGCAATTTTTCTGCTAGTGTTTGTAGAAAGTTTTATCAACACTATCTGTATTTAACCAACATTTCTGTTGTTGGCAGAACTATAAAAAATAGATGACTTATTGTGCTCATGTGAGTGCAAATATATTTTAACAACATCTCAAATTTTTGAAAATTCATTTAAATGCTTGTGATGGTGTTCTCACACCAGCTATTTGCAAGTTGCTTCCAATGCAAACAGAAGTTGTATTTCATAGAAGGTTGACCATTTTATTTTAAACATGTGTGTAATTATCTCACTATGTTTAATTAGCATGTATAAAAGATTTGCACATATAAACAGTTTTTTATTTACCCTAGAAAATGGCCTGTGTTTGAAAATCTCCATCTGGAATTGTCCAAGGTGCTGCCTTTTTACCAAATATGAGATATCTTTTTAATATTGATCTAAAATTTCTCAGTTTAAGCTCCTTGTTCTGTAAACTGAAACAGTTCTGTTTCATGCTGAAGGTGAGTTACAACAGCAGCTGTGCAAGTGAGGTATGAAGAATAATACAGTCTGATGTGCTGTTGTAGTACGTATCATAGGTTTGAATTTATAATGCAATTTTTGTTTGAAACTCACAGGTAAAAAAGAAGAACAAAGTTATAGGGCAAATGGATAAACAAAACCATGATTGTTTTTTCTCAAAGTAGTGTCATCATGTGAATGGTCATGTGACCCCAGTTACGTACAACTGCAAGGAAGATCTAACCAGGTCAATAAAAAACAACTGAGCAATACTACACACAAATGTCTTTGCACTCCACAGTTCAGTGTTTCTTGAGAATTGCCAGAATGGTATGCAGGTACAACCTGTCTCTAAGTCAACATTGCAGGACAACATTTCACTTGATTGTACACAACACATGAAATAATTGGGTGCTAAAATAGGGCTACTGAAAGGAAAACTATTGCAGTAGACTACATTTTTAATATTTCAAAAGTCATGCATCAAGTGGAACTATCTGAAACCTGACTACACCTTGTTGTGTAAAAATATAATAGGAAGTTATAAATGTATTTGATGGAAGAAGCATGTTTATGCAACAATAATTATCTTTACAAAATGCTTTTCATGAATTGATCAATTTGAATCAGTCATCTGGAAACACTCCTAAAATAGGAATTTAACTTGTTTTCACATAATCAAGCCAATTGCTTGTTACCAATTCTTCTTAAAGGGTTTATATCATAAATGCCTGGGTTTTGCAAACACTGCTTCAAATATTCAGAAACTAGATTCCACCAGATTTTCTGAGGGTATTTCACATAGATCTCTCTAGTCATGTGCATAGAGTTCTGGCAGATGGGGAAGTATTGCAAATCCTGGTTAAGATGATTCTCATAACTGCAATGTATTTTTTAGTTTGTATCGAGTTTCCCCAGTCAACAACCAGAAGCAAGTAAACTTGTATTCAAGGAACCGCTTGCTTGGGAAACATCTCTCACATCATCTGCGTTTACAGCTGGATATGATATAAGGTACCGTATGCTTGACTCTCAGGAAGGATTGTAGTAAATGCTTAATCAGGCATATAAGAATGGAGGAAAAACGTAGGCATCTTATTTTCAGTTGTAATTATGTGTCCTATACTAAGGCTTGCAAACTGTGGCTTTGAAAGTCATGACTCTTTTTCTTATAAATTGCTTGCTATCAAGTGACAGCAGACTGAAACCTGAAAACAAGTGGCAAAACCACTTGTTGGAGTGTTCTATGTAAGTGGTGTTGTCCAAGGATATTTGCTACAAGTTATGCATGGCTGGAGATTGATATCCCAAATGTTTATTTGAAGCAGAGGTCACGAACTTATGGCTTGAGGGCAGGGACTGAGTTTAAAGTAGGACGAGGGACATGTCCTCCCAACTTTTGGATGTGGGGATGCAATATCTTTTGTCCCCCCTACTATTTTGTGATAAAAAATAATGTAGTTGTACAAATTTCTTGCTTACATTACCATTGGAAACCCTTAGCATAAAACCAGGAAATAAATAAGAAAAATGAGCATTATGACTGGATTATCTCTAGACACACTTTCTAGACATAGATTTACTGTGTAAACTGAATTATCATGATTGTTGATAATTGTGTTGGTTAATTTGAATTAACCGAATCAGTGTGTACGTAAACTTCACTCAATCATGAATTCCTGTGCTGATCTGTAGTCTGAAAATCAGAACACAGTGGCCACTGCTAGTATTGACCAAAAGATCTTGTGGTTTGTTGTCAGGGGTGAGCAAACTTGTTCAATAGCAGAGTCATTTGCAGAAAACCAAAAACACCAGTGAGCCGTAAAATCAATTTGTAGTGTTAATAAAAATACGATAAGGAATGCCAGTTTTACATAAAATGAACTACAATATATAATTGAAATGCAGCAAACACAATATTTATCAATACGTGGCTTTTCTTTGATTCGCTAGTCTCCAAAAATCTGGACGATACGTAGTTAAAGCAATGCATATTAATTCTCCAAAGTGTTCATTTGTAGGATTGTACGATGTTTAGATCGCCAGAACTAACTGTAGAATGGCATTGACTGAAATTTTTTAGAGCCATTCAGACCTTGCATTTTGGTCAGTTTCATTTCTTTAACGATAAATAGATTTACAAGAAATGCAAACATGGTTTTTATTCCTGCAGATATTCAAATCTGGCCCACAACTCCTCCAGTAGTCTTGCAATGTATTTTTGTAATTTTCTTTTTTGTGGTCTGCGATTGCCTCTCCACGAAAAGAATTCATTCTTATTTTGACATTAGTATAATAACAGAATGGATTTGTTTTATTCGACGTTTCAGCTTATGCGTAAGCCATCATCAGGAATAAACGAAATGCGACAGTTAAAGGAAAAATAAGGATGCAATTTAGGGCATTCGTA
>JGI24022J15233_10011665_pt1 | contig 10042 bp, 4 predicted proteins | sample Ectturendosymbi2_FD_15233 | JGI IMG/M metagenome (IMG submission 15233)
GTAAGAGTACTACTCATATTATGCTATTCACTTCACAAACATTAAAACAATGTTAGGCAAAGCCAAGCGTTTGATGAGTCAAAGAGATTGGAATGAGACTCGTTACGTAAACGTTCTGCTCTAATGTCTGAAGACACACAAAAGCTTGTGCGTCTGTCTGCAGATTTACAGAGTTGAATGGTAAGGTATTTCTTTGGATTGATAATTATATGCATTATTGAGCAAACAGACCCCTTTCACCTTCATTACAACAACCATTTTGAAAGCAAACAAAATTGCTGAACAATTATATCAAATTGTAAACTTAAGCAACGTAATGTTACGTGTTTAACATTTTTTTATGACAAGTTGTCACGTTTATTTGCTGTAAATACCAATAAATTGCTGAAAAAGTTGAATCCAGTTTTTTTCTTAATTTTGTCTGAACTTAACTGGAATGCGAACTTAAACAGGTACAAACTTAACTGGGATGTTACTGTACAAAAGATTGGGGACGTACAGCAAAAATCTATTTATTATTCCATTGTTTTGCTAATCAATCATAGCTTAGTTTGTTGCATAGCTTGTGAGTTCTTTCTTCTTAGTTCTTTGCCTTACGTTATTTTTCAAGCTTTTCTCTTGTTTCATTAAATATCAACCTTTGTGGAAAATAGTAAAAGCAGGGATTATTTTCTCTGATCTCAAACAATGACAAAAGATGCTGTAGCTTTGTCGTGGCCAGCTTGTGAGGAATCTTTGCCTCCTTGGCTCTGCTTTCATCTTTTGCGACATTTCAAACTTGTGCCTATCAGTCTTTCAATAGTTATAAGCCACGGTAGTGACGTACATGAATGAATTACTGAATACATTACCAGTTGAGTTTTGCAAGGTTTGAGTACAGTTAGCAGTAAAAAATTGAAGTTTTATGCTCTTGCTTCATGTTCCTAACAGTAGTTTGTGTGTCCTTTTTTTCAACTGTTGTTCAGTGTCAACATTTCACCAGTTTGTTTTCGTAACTAGTTTCTTGTAAAATAAGAGTATGTGATACAAAGTTACGCACAATCAAAATGCCGCCTTATATAACGCACCTTTACCACTTTACAAGGCAGAGCCATAACATGGCAGCAGCAACGCTACAAGCATGATAACCACTAAGTCATTGAATTTACAAGACATGTAACTAGTCAGGGTTTACATACTTAGTTTTAGGATTTTAGAATAAATAATTCCCTAATGAATGCCTAAGTAGACAATTAGCTAATTAATTTGTGGTTTTGTGGCCATAAATTGTCAACCACTAATATCAGAAGTCTAATAAAAAGCTCAGAACATGAAAATTTTTGTCTAGTTTATTTTAAAAGAAAAGACAAAAAATGTTCCCCTTGTATTTCTTTCTTAGGCCTTGATGACATCATCCAAAAAGCCCTTGACCCTTACCTATGCATGACATCACCCTAAGAAAGTTCAACATCGCTATATGAGCGGGGTTCAACAGCTATGACACGAATGATTTATGGTCAGGTTATTAAAAGGCATTGATGGGGTTGTTCATTAATTGCAATCAAGGCTTGGGTTTTCATTGTTACGAGGCATTTAAAGTTGGTTAATATGGAAAGGTAAAGTTTTTTTAAAGCAATAAAAGTAACTGCAATGAACAAAATGCAATAATTGGGAATTATATCAGCATAGTTCAATCGACCAAAGAATATTGAATAGGCTAACCTACACAACCCTAAACCAGTAGTTAGCATATTACGTAAAACCCTAACACTAAACCTAAGCTAAAACTCTGAACTTAAAACCCTTAACCTGAAACTAAAGCAAAAACCTTAAAGCTGAACCTTAAAAGCTGAAAGTGTAAATGCCTGTTTACACTGAAGACGAGCCTGGAGTTGCCAGATGTAATGGTTTTTTTGTTTTGTTTCGTTGAGTAACTATGCACCATGTACAACTGGGTATAGCAAATCTTGGAAGCAATAAAACAAAAGAAAAGATTGCGCCTTGTTCCTGGCTCATCAGCATGAGTTAAGATGCTAAAATCCAAAACCTGAAATTACAACCCAAGCACTATGAGAAAAGTGTACCACAAACTCTAGCATAGTGCAGACATCACCGCCGAGACCACTCCTCTATATTGTATGCTCATTCTACTATGATATAAAGAAAGTCTGAACCTGTTTTCTGTTTGTGTGACTAAACCTAACTATGCACAACCATACACTGAATCATGTGGGTGTTGACTATTTAGCAGTTGACCTTGCATAGGGCTGCAGGCTACCTAGACACTTCTACTTTAAAATTAAACCTAGGAGACTTCCTGCTTCTTTAGACGGTTTGAACAGTGCTAGAGCTCTAGTGGTTGGAAAGTTATGACTTGAAAAAAGTTAAACCTGGCTTTGCTCCAGTCATATCATGCTGACCAATTGAGCTAGAGATCTGATGAACCCTTTAAAGATGTGAAAAGTCTTATAGTTTAGGTTTAAACAATTGGGAAGACTTGGATTTTGTTTTTTTGTGGGTGATGTCACAATAGGGATAGGTTTACATGCTTATGGCCGAGGTTGCCAGTCCTTGGCGTCAACCCAACAAGCCATTTTTTTGGTTCAAATACTTTTTGGAAACTTGGCTATGATCTGAGTCTTTAAAGTTCTTGATTGGCTTTTTAGAAGTTCTGGTAGCAAAATCATGGCTCAAAATCCAAACTTTTGGTTTGTTAATAAACTCCTGCAAAAGGTGTACTTGGACATTTTGGCCAAATGCCATATTTCAATCATCAGGTGATTCAGCTAAAGAGCTGTTCAAACCCTTAAAAGACTTAGAAAGGCTTCTAGCTTCGACTAAAAAGAATTAGGAAGTTGGATTTGAGTTCTTGCGGGTGACATTGTAAGGGTAGGTTTAGGATTTTTTTGGCTTACGTCATCAAGCCCTAGGGCCCAACTGCAAGGGCAAGTTTTTGTTTTTTATTGAAAAAACTAGGTAAAAATCTGCATCTTTACAGTCCTTGATTGGCTTTCTAGCATTTGTCGTTAACACTTCGAGAGCCAGCGTACGATATATTCGTGCTTCGGTTTCAGCCTAAAAAACAGCAGTTTTTGGTTGCCTTACCAACGCCCTAGCTCCTCCGCCGATTGCGCAAGAGAGCTGTTCAAGGGCTCAAACGAATTGGCCAGTCTAGTAGATTGGACTCGAAAAAAAATTTTTTGGTTGGGGGGTGTGGATTTTTTGTGAGTGATATATAGAAATCAGAAATTTATAAATCAATTTTGTACTGTGGACCTACATGTCAGTGGACAAGTGCAATTCTACCAGTCTGTGGTACATCTTCTTCATCGCAGGAGTCATTTCTTTCAATCCACCACTAGGCTGCCCTAGATCTGAGGGCAGGTGTTAAGCATCCATTCAATTGTCTCATCATCCTGCATTGTCACACCATGCAGACCATAGGTAGGTTGAAGGATTGGACATTGGAGGACAACATGGTCGACTGTCTCTTCTTTTGTGCCATACACAACTTGCACAAGGGGCCATATCCCATTTGAGTAAGCAGGAGCGGAAACATCCGACACTGGTACAGAGGCGGTTAAGGTGAACCCACACTTTTCTTCGGAGGGTGTGTGCTAATGTCAGGAATGAAAGTATGAAGTCTCATAGTGTTCTCCAGCCTCTCTGCATTCCATCGGTGATCCTCCCAGAGTGCTGTACTTCTGCTGTTGTCGATACATGAACTCATGATTTGTATGGCAGGCAGACATGGGGTAATTGTCAATCGCAATCGATTGGACAGACCAAAAATGAAATGTAATCGTAATCGACGATTTCTTTCACGTTTAAGCTTGGAAATTTTCACCCTACATCACTATGCGATGAACCGTGGTCGTGGTGGCTGGGTTTCCTCCTTTATCATCATTTGTTATGGTAATTGTTTCGCGGGAGGCTATTTGTCTGTCTCTGTGGTTTAAATCCAGATAGTCCATGGGCAACCACAGCGTTTCTAGCTAATTCTCGCTTTGTTCCAGCTATAGCCTTCCTGTTGGCCGCCTGCAGTAGCATAGTGTGTCTTGTGAGACGTAGCAACAAAAATAGGAGCTCTTCTTAAAAACGGGTTCACACTTTGGCAACAGAATAACAGGACATTACAAGGAGAGGTGTTTGTTTCATTTATATATATATTGAGAGTGAACTTATGAATGTAAGTCCTAGAGTAGGCTATGTATATAATTAGTATAGTAATTTATATGCATTAACTTTTTTTCAGAATAATAAGGTATGTTAATCCAAGTCGAAAGTACCTTTCCACCACACTGATAACTAGCATGTCAACCGTGATCCACCAGATACTGGTAAAAAAAACTCAACGAAACCTGTGAGGTTTTGTTAACCATTGACTAATGGTCCAATAGACAGATGCACAGCTATATTGGCATCACTGTTCATTTCGTTTCAAATTAAAAGCTGCACACTGCTATGTTGGCTTGCAGATGATCATAACCTGCAGTCAGAAGAAATAGTCAGCAGTTTTGAAATTACTAACAAATGAATTTTCAGCTTTACTGGACGAATGTTCAAGCCTGATAGATGTTGTTTACCTGATAAAAGATTTGAAGTGTTGATGTTAATCAACTGTAACAAAGGTTTTAAACATTGATTATTATTTTTGTTTAATCAATACTTTGAAGTGTTTGTTGTAGTGGAGTAATTGACAGGAGGTAATAGAGGCGGTTTGACTCCCCTGGCTAGCTAAATGTAAAAACCGCTTCCTCACTTAGTCTATATTTTGGTTTTAGTATCCTCTTAATAGTATTTTTGTACGGTGTCGTCCTTTTGCATTTTTCAGAGTATTTTCCATTGATTTGGGGTTTTAGTACTGTATAGCCATCCACACCCGGATTCACCATCATTTCAAGTTTTTTTCTTAGTGTTGACTAGTAGATCCCTTTCAGAGGCCAGTGGGCCTGTTTNNACTAAGTTTCTATTCTAGCTCAAACCTGTAGTTACGCCACATGGTGGTCTGTTGACTGCATGAAGATCTCAGTAAACAATATTTTTTTCTTTGATCTAGTGCTTAATCCTTACAGATTAGTAATTTCGTTTATTGCATTGATTCATATCGTATGTTGTCTGAAAATATACTTACATAAAACTATGTAAATGGGTTTGTTTTCTTTCTGAGGATGTTTCGAGACAATTGTAATCGTGATTACTTACAATGTAATCGTAATCGGTTACATTGTGATTTTATTTATTTGTAATGGCAATCGAGCATGTGGGAAGTAATTGTAATGAATTACATTTGTGCTGTAATCGCCCCATGTCTGATGGCATGTACACATAAATGGGTGTCTTTGTGATGCCAAGCATTCTCAAACAATGGGCAGGTGAGTGCTGAGTGGAGCAGATCTGCAGGTCTCATGGTACAGCATGCTAGAGACAGTGTGGCTCCTTTGCCACGAAGCTCAGCAGGTTGGATGCTTGCAAGTATAGGAAGATTGCCAGTGTAGGATGCAGTTACACTTCGCAAGCCATTGTTGATTACAGGATCAATGAGGCAGGAGTGAGCACTATGCTTCTAAGTAGGAGTACACTGTTAAATGGACCAGGGCCAAGGTGGCTGTTTGCAATGTTGTTGTCTCAGCATCTCAGTCTGAGCCAGCAAGCTGCCTCAAGAGTGAGACACTTGATGTTGGCAATACATGAACATCCTTTCTGACGATACTCTGAGGCAACGGTGCACAACCTGCAGCTGTACCGGCCTTCTATGATGAAATTTGCGGCCGTCCACATGTAATTGAAAATATAAGATTTGGCAGCCATGCTGGCATATATTGAAGCGAAACAAACGCAAGGCAAGAAAATCAGTCGACACGATGTGTAANAATCTGGATGGTGATGTTTCTTTTTAATAAATTCGTTGAAATGTTTGACATTTTACTATAGTTTAAGGCACAAGTAAACGACGTATACCAGATAAAACTTATTTTTTAGTTAGACGTATCTCAAAAATATAACTTGATGTCATTGGCGGCTATACTTCATAGAAATAAAAGTTATGCGGCCGGCAATAGCAAACGGTTGTCCACCCCTGCTCTGAGGTATTTGGGCTTGGGACAAGAGTTGGGTTTTGTCATTGAAGTTGACTTTCAGCTCAAGTTTAGGTTCTTTGTGTTGAGATGAATGACTGCCAATACCGTTTTTGTAGTGATGAGCTTTAGCTTCCAGATCTAAAGGTATATACCTACAGTTGCCATGTGTTTGGTTATTAGCCAAAAAGCTATCCTTGATGTCTTGCGTTAGCAAAATGACCTGATCTACAGTCCACCTCCCATGTCAAATGCCTGCCTGTTTTCATAGGAGTAATGAATTGATAAGTTCAACACAAGCGTTGATGAGTCCTTCAAAGATCTTAACCCATTAGGCGCCAAACATTTTCTGGCCATCAGATCTGCTGGATCTTTTTATATTTTGATATTTGGTGTTTTCTGTTTAATCCAAAACATATTTTGATTGCATAGGTTCAGTACGTTTTCATATATCTTATGTTCCAACAATGGAACATTGGCAGGAACTGGGGTACTTATTTACTCTCTTGTCGTGTATTACTGTATTAGTGAGCTGTTCACCATACTATAATTTTGCTGCATTTTTATGTGTCTCATTGCATTGGAATGTGGATACTGTGCTTGATATGACACCACGTCTTCCACACAACAAATGTTCGTCATGACGTCACACGCTTTGTGATGTCATTTTATTGTATAGAAATTTCAAACAAGCAAGATGTTTGAGGAAGACCTGTTAGTATGCTGCAACTGAACAACATGACATAAATTAAATTTACTGTATTGAACTTTGATGCATTTTTACCAATTACTGACATTTATTGTAGATCACTTAAACTATAGGCCCTCGCGTGCCAAGTGCTTTTTCCTGGTTTTCAACCACTTGGTTTTCAAGTGGTTATCAACTTCCATGCCCAGTGGTTTTTCTTTGTTTTTTCAACTTGTTTTCAATTTTCCATCGTGTCCTTCAAAGTTATACAGGTAACCTTCATTGGAAACCAAAACCCAAAGCTTACAACCAAGGCAGAGTGTTTTTTTATGAACACCTTGACTGTGATGATGGAACTATGGAACCATTTACTTATCAACACTGAGGAACTTAGAAAACCACCAAACTGCTGAAACTTAATGTAAGATTAGAAAATGGTTTTAACTCAGCCATTTTATCAGATAAAGCTGCTGTGTTGTCAGCAAGATTTAGATACCTTTTAGTATCTCGAAACCTTGCCCTTGACATGCTAAAAGCTACAACTAGTACTTGAGTGTCAGCACTCAGCAGAGGTTGACTAGTGGAGGTCTTCATCTGGAAATGAGTGGCATCCAGAGAGAAGTAAAATGCCAACAAACATGTTTAAAGATGTAGGATCCAAATGGAAACTTGGGCAAATTTTTGCCTGGAATACAATTCACTTCATAAATTAAATTAATCATAGATTTTTACATAAATTAATAAATTAAATTAATCAAGGACTTTGCATATAATTTATATAATTTCACTACATAAATTAAATTAATCAAGGACTTTGTATAGTGATTTGGAATCAGGATCAGCAATTTTCTTCTTCAAACCCTCCAGTTTTACAGTGAATCATCATATGTTAACCTGTTTCTCCTCACTGGTAAGCAGGGATGAATTTTCTACGTATCTTCCAATATGTCTGTATTTTTATTTGCACTGCCACTTCTCTATGTCTGCAACAGAAACTAGCTTGTTATCGTCTAAAAATTAATTGTTTGGATGACGAATAAAAGTAATTACATCATCTTCTTCCATATCTTCTAATACAACGGTGCATAACCTATGGCCACGACCGCATGCGGCCTTGGATAATGAAATTTGTGGCCATCCACATGTAATTTAAAACATATATAAGATTTGGCTGCCGTGCTGGCATATATTGAAGCAAAACAAATGCAAGGCAAGAAAATCAGTCAACACGATGTGTAACAATATGGATGGTGATGTTTCTTTAATAAATTCGTTAAAATGTTTGACATTTTACTATACTTTTAGGCACAAGTAAATTACATATACTGGATAAAACCTATTCTTTAATTAAACATATCTCATAAATATAACTCGAACTCATTGGCGGTCGTACTTCATAGAAATAAAAGTAATGCGATTGGCAATAGCAAAAGGTTTTACACCCCTGCTCTAATATTTGTGCAATAACTTGCTGCAGCATTAAGTATTTACCTGCTGGCGTAGCTGCATAAGATAAACTACCATATTCTATAGTTTACCTCTGATAGTACAAAATGGTAATACCACTTGTGTTGTAGCAAAATTGAAAGCACATCTGGCTTAATTTAATATTTTCAGTTATTTCAAAAAGAATTCAGTCTATAACCAAAAAAATAAAGCTAGCATGAAACTGCATTTGCTTTATTAATCTGTGTACTAATTTTCTTACTTCATGTTTTATTTCTGGTTCAAGAGTTGGGGTAAAATTACCGATTTTGTTTTTTGGCCATAACTTTTGAACCAGTAATGCTGGAAACCCAATCAAAGACTCAAATGACTTTGATTATAGCTGAGTTTCCAATAAAAGCTGGAGCAAAATACTTCCGTCTAGCAGTTGGGCTCAGGGCCAGGTGACCTGAGCCAAAAATGGCTAAACCATACCCGACTTATGATGTCACCCACAAAAAACGAAACCCAAAACCAAAAAAAAAATCCATTGCAAACTACAACACTCACTGACTCTTTTGAGGGTTTGCACAGCTCTCTAGCACAGTCATCTGACAAGTTATGGAATTGCAAAGACTTGGCCAATATGGACAAATTATACCTTATGGCATAACTTGGCCAGCTCCAAAGGTGTTAACAATGTTTTCATAATGAAAAGTATTTATTAATTTGATTTGCTGTTTCTTAGTCACTGTTTGTGAATATACCATTTTCAGTTTGAAGTTTGGTTATTAATAATTGATTTAATCGTGAACTTTATTTAAAAAATTCTGAATTGTCTTCCAAAACTAATTTTTCAGAATCATTTGATTGAAAGCCACTTTTTGCTTATAGTAGCTGGCCTTAGCTTTATCTTTTAGATGGTTTTTGCATGTTTTCTATGTTTTAGCCATTGATTATCATTTTGAAAATCCATAAGTTATCATTTATCTGTGTTGTTTTAGTGGTGCGTGAATATTGTGTGTTTTCAGTTTTTTACCATCTACCACATCATAATAAAATGTCAGTAAACCACTTTTTTATTATCCTGGTGTCATCCTTCATTCTGTCAGTTGTTGTGGCAACTAAGCTGTTAAATATTTAATATTACTTCACACTGCATATAAAATTTATATTTTTCAGAGCCGCAACACACAAAAATAGAACTAATTGTTTTTACAAGGACACATTGAAGATTATATTGAACCAACATTAATGTCCAATGGTGACCTTGTGGTTTACAATATGTTCATTGCTTGAAAATGAGATGATAAGCTGTTAAAAGTTTTGTTCTACTTTCAGCTTCTTCAGGTATTGATTTACTAGAACTGCACAATGCTTTAACACCATTGACTTTAGATGTACAGTGCCTGTTGTCATAGAGCAGCTATGACCAACTGAAATTGTTTACTGAGCCAAAAATTGTGTCACTATCTTATGCAGCGCTGCTGGATAAGTGAATGACATTTTAAAGAGGGCTGCACATTGAATAACTTACTTGATCTTAGCAAACTAAATTAGTTTTCGAAACCTAACTGCAATGGTGACAAATGTTTGGCACCATTAACCACTCTGAAAGTTTACTCCGAAAGCATATGGAAATCTCCCAGCATGTGGTACAGACCAGATAAAGTGTCAATTTAAGATTACCAAGAAGAGGACAGGTAATCAGTATGTAGGCTACTTACACCACAGTGAAAACCTAAACTGGGCCACATGCTGCCCATGGGTCACGCGTTGGACACAGCTGTCATAGAGTGATGGTTTTAACTCGCTTTTTCCCTCAAGTCTAGCTTAATCAAATAATTACATAAAGTCCTTGCGGTTTATTTCA
>JGI24022J15233_10011667_pt1 | contig 10042 bp, 6 predicted proteins | sample Ectturendosymbi2_FD_15233 | JGI IMG/M metagenome (IMG submission 15233)
GAAACTGCGACGTTTCTGCGAGGATGAAAGAAACAGCAGATAGTTTTAGTGGCATTTTACAGATGATCCTAAGTTGGCGCCCGACGAATGCTTCTCAACCTTTTTTGAGCTTGCGACCCACTTTTGCTGAAATTTATTTGCGGGGCCGTCAATGACATATTGGGGGTAAAGCAACAACGGTAGAAGTGAAATAGGAAAAAGAAACAAAATATGAACAGCACATGCAATTCACTGCTTATGACAAACTTGAGCTTGCTCGTTAGATATCATAAGACTTCCCGGTGTAATCAATAAAAAATCGGATAATTATCAAAAAACGCTTTTGCTAAATACCTGAATATTGTAACATTTTGAAATGCTTCGCGGCCTTCCTGAACGGATTTCGCGGACCACCAGTGGGCCGCGGTCCCCTGGTTGATAAGCGCTGTTCTAGTTTATGTGGAGCCGTTCAGACATAAAATTTTGGTTTGAAAATATCCAGAACCATAAGTTTTGCGGCTTGGTGTTTTGATAGAGCAGATACATCGCGCAGCGTGAACAGGAATATGTTTGTTTGAAAAGCTTTTGACAGTGAAAAGCGGAGTCATATTGAAGCGGATCTTAGACTTCACACTATGCCATAGCCTCATGTTGGCAGAGAATTGTTTTTATTCAGTGTAACTTCAATTACAATTGTTTGGTGAAACAAATGAAAAGGTTCACTACAGTGACTGGGTGTCAGCTAAACGGTTTCTCTCATGACAAAACTGAAAAATTGCGCAGAAAAAGTACACAAAAATGAAATGCTTACGCTCAGTATGGTTAGCAACACGTTGGAGCAATCAGTTGTATTATTATCATGAAGACGTTAAACGAACGATAACTTGGCACATTAAGTGAATGTTGCACAGCTACCAGAGGAAAAGAAGTCAGATGCTGTGAGGCAACACTGCCTGGAGGAAGAATGTGAGGTACGACAAAGCCAATGAAAAAAGTTAACTCCTTCACGGAATATATACAATGAGCCACATTAATCTAACACGCCTGACTTCCGTAACCTGTGCTACAGATCTACTAAGGTTTATCAAAACGTCAAACATAGAATGGAACTCAGCAACAGTGAGTCGGAGCAGGCTGCAAAAAGGAGGTTCATATGTGAAATTGTAACGAAATATTACAGTTGGAATGGGACGCTGAGGAGGAGCATCGCTAAGACGTAGTTGATTCGTTGACTCGATCAAGATGTCGGCGCGAGATCGTCGATTCGCTCCGAAGGAATTCTGCGATGTAACGTTGAGCGTGACGTCAAGGTTCATAACGATCTTTTTTTCCGGATATCTGAAACGCGAAGGTTTCCATAAAAAAAGAATGGCAAGGTATGCTTATTAACGCGCTTGATTTAGTGTATCCGTTTTGGAATCATTAAGTTAGTTTCACTTTAGTGTGAGCGCAATGGAAATAAGTGGCTGTGTAGGAACAGTCAAGAGTTATAATACTGTAGATTCCAACAAAGTGAAGCAGAGACAGATCAAAGCGCACCAAACCCCGCTTTTTAACAAAAGCATTGTGAAGAGTTTGCTTTACGGTTTGTGAAGCAACAACAGTGTTTAAAGCAACTAGTTAGAAACATTTTATTGCAGGAGTTTGCAAGACAGCTTTTTTGTGAGACACCTCTTCCTTCTCTCAAGCTTTCAAGTTCAACAAATTGCCGGTATCTGTAAACGTCGCACCAGAGAACTAAAACATTATTTGTGAAGTGCTAACTGTAAATACATTGACTCGAAAATTAACTACGTGGTTTGAAATGTTTTACTGGAGAGAAATTGCCACTTTAACTCCCACCCAACTTCAAACACGAACCAATTCATTACATAACGGACCGAAAAGCTGTCAAAAACGTGGAACTGTACAAAAGCCTATAACAATCAGAATAGCCCACGCTAAGCTGCCAACATAACTACAGCAGCAGCACTGCTCTGCTCCATAAATGCACCTGCAAACCTATATCGAATCTTTTTGAATCGAAGCTGTCACGAAATTTTTTACAACTTCTGTTGTCAATCGCCCACCTGAAACAAGGCCACGGACGCCATCCTCCTTGCATCAGTTTTTTCTTGGCTTTCACGAAAAAATGCAACCGTGTGCATCTTAGTTCTTTGCTGAAATGGGGAGTTTGCTGCAGCAAGAACATGCACAGTCTGCGAGCATAGCTGTCATGCTGCACATCCGATTGGAGACAATCTTCAGCACCTGCGTAAAATTTAGGAACTATTTTTCTGTTTTTTACCCCTGCAATGAAGTGTTCAAATTCGATCCATTGTTCAAACCAGTGTTTTTCCAACTTTTTAGTCCCATCATTCTCAACTTATCGATATCGCCCCCACACCGTATAACGCAAAACAAATACAAGATAGCAACATTTAATTGAAAGAAATCAACACATGGTACGAGTCCAAGTTTAGTGTGATGGATGTGGTTCGTTACGTTCACGAAAGTGTTGAAGGAAAGTGCAACCGTTGCGTGATGACGCAATCTGTTTGTCATATTTCGACCACGCAATTGTATTACTGTATCAAACTAATAAGATAGCAAGGCACTAAGCAGTTGATTGTTTGGATTATAACAGTAGCCCAATGAAGTTAAGTAAATGTAGTTTATCGTTTTTACGCCCCTTATCTTTTGAAATTGTCCTCAGGGGTAATATCGCCTACGTGGAGAACCGCTGGTTTATACCTTTCCCAATGCCCTCATAACTTCGCGGTTGAAAACCCTGCAGAAAAGAATTGACTTTGAAAAAAGTTGACACAACGAACAACCAACCCGGTCAAGAACGCGGTGGGCAGTTTTTGAGCATTTGGAAACTATGCACTCAAGCCGGGTTTTTCATATGAAAAACTGTCCCAGCTTTTGATAACTTGTTGTGCAGGATTTCCGGCCTTTCAGAGAATATCAACAAGAACGGCCTACATACGATTTCAATTGATATGCAGTTATGTTTTTTATTCGAAATTTAGCGAAATCTNACGTTCTAGGGACAAACGTAGACACAGGAATTTTTAACAGGGGAAACACTTCTTCCTCACGCCCTGTACTGACTAACAAATCTTATTGATGTCATCATTACCATTCACAATTTTCCGCCGAGGATTGGTAGAAGTCCGATGGTACTTTGGTATGCGTGGCGCACAAATAAATTCAAGTCAAAGTTGTGCACGCTGACGCTGACGAACGCATTCTGATGTTAAATTCAGCCGAAAACTATCCTGTTGGTCCTGGAACTTTTTCACAAAACTGCGAAACTTCAGCAAAATGCTGATGTTTTGTTTTGGTGAGGCTGAGGTGTTTTTTTGTTGGTGAAATTCTATGGCTCATTTCCAATGTTTCTCGCAATTGCTACTCAGTAAAAAGCATGTTTTTACTAGGCAAGTTGCAGTAAATAATGCGCATAGATAACATGATTTAAAAGTTAAAATGGCACAACAGGGAAAAGGTGTTTTGTGTGCAATAATTATCGCAAGCAACAAAAAAGTTACGTAATGTAAGTACCTTTGCAACACAAAACCAGGGTTGCCGAGTCGGAGGTAAAATATCCGACTATAGTGGTATAGCAAAACTTGTAAATTGAACCCAGATCTACATGCGTAATTTATTGTGGTGTTCCCAAAAAGAGCAATCAACATCAATGGAGTTTTTGAATCCGTTCTTGATTTGAAGACTGTTCTCAACATCAGTTTTGTTGGTCAGTCCCACTCCGAAAAAGTTCACATACGCTCAGTTTCAGGATTGAACTTTGGACGTAACATTTTTGCGGATTTAAAATTATTCTCCAGTCACTCGAAGAACCATTTGAAAACAAAATTTTGGGATGGATATTGAGTGAGTGTGAACTGTTTACGAGTTTTGGAAGTTTAAACAGCAGGAAGCACATCGATGCGTGCTCCACTACTGCTTGAAAAAATGAAGTCATAAAACTACATTTTAGTTACTCACAATGAAGAGCCACAGGGCTGCAGGGCGCCAAGTCTGACGTGCTGATACATTACGCACATCACGTCAATTTTCAACAATCGCACCTATGACGTTGTTGCAGTGTACAAGTTAAGACGATGAACATTTCCGCAGAACTACTGAATAATCGGCATTTCCAAAAAGCCATGACAACGCTATGCACCAATTAACACTTTCTTTTTCGGTCACAGACCGAAAATTTAAAAAATGATCGAAATAAAATAAGTCAATTCGCTCATAATGTCCGAAAAGGTAGGCTACTGAATACTGTTACGGCGAGTTTTAGTACTGTTACGGGACAAATGACCGTGAAATGTCTCGGCGAAAAAAACAGCACCTAACAGACTTTCCTACAGTAAGGCCGCATGATTATGAAGTTGCAGGACTGGTGAGAGTCCAATTCTCAGAATGCACATCTTGGTTTCTGCGCCTGACCACATAACCTGTGTTGTAGCTAGGAACGTTCAAATTTCCCCAAGTGCGTAGAAAAGGAGATTAAAAACGACTCTCAAACAGAACTGCAAAAACTTTCACAAACCTAGTGGAAAAGTTTACTACAGCAAAATACAGCATTATTTCTACCATAAGAAAAATGCGACGTCTTCTGAATTTGTGCAGTTATACTCGGAAGAATGTTCCACAAAACGATATTTCGCCACAACAACAGTAGACTTCACACCGAATTGCCAACCGAACAACAAAAGATACTTAATTTTTTCAACGTATATCAAAGGAATAAGAACATTAAATGATGATATAGAAAACTTTTGGTTATCATGAGTTACCTGCAAAACTAACACGATTTACCCTCTGCAAAAGGATACCTTTATTTTAAACAGATTTTCAAGCCAATTTTTTACACTGAAAAATTTAACCCATCAAAGATACCAAATCTCAGTCCCAAAAGACGCTAAAATATTCCAATAGCCTCAGATTTTCTGTAAAGCAGCAGTATGGTTCGTTTCAAAACAAATCTTCAACTTCTATCACTTTCAAGCATAAGTTCTGAGCTCAGTCAACAAATAGCAAAATATATTTTCACCTACAGACTGAACCAGTAATCGTTATCGAATATGCTTCTTTTGTCGAAACGGGTGTGGATCCAAGCACAAGCAGAACTTCAGCTGCTTCGGAAGAAGTTATTGCTCTTTCAAGGTAACTGCGAAAGTTTTCCCAGGCTTGGAAAAATTGCGTACACTTTTTCGTTCTCTCCTCCTCCTTTCTCAGAGCACGTTTTCCTGACCTGAAAACAATTCAAATTTATAACAATACAATAAACCTAAAAAAATAAATTTTCTTGTGATTGAAACAGAAACTTACCAAACATCAGTCAGAAAATTTTAAAAAACTTTTAATCAAATGCGAGCACTTACGCATCGACATTAGACAACACTCTTACACGTTGTGGTCAAAACCATGTTGAATCGCCAGCATCTTCTAGCGCACGAAACTTCGAAAATTATGCTATAAACTTGACAAATTTCTGTTGTCAGCTGTAAAACTTTCAAAACAGGGCTGTGGAGCCGGAGCCAGAGCAATTTTGGACGGCTAGAGCTAAAAAATTTTATATGGTGGAGCCAGAGCCAGAAATCTGAGTTCCGTTGCCAGTGCCCCAGTTTGTAGGGCAAGCTAGTTGCGTAAATAATTCAATGGTTTTCAGTTTTTATGGACCAAATCAGTTTGGAGTCAAAGCTAAAAACTTTTGAATGTTGGAGCCGGACACAAAAAATATAGATGCCTGGAGCTGGGGCCAGAGTTGGAACCTGATGCATGGGTTCTGGCTCCACTGCCCTGTTTTCAATGGCGTGCAGGTAAGTTACAAGCTCATACATTCTGGATTTTGCATATGGATAATTACTTAATTACAATTTATGTGGGAGGAAGATGGTTGAAGATAATAAGTTGTTGGACAAACATGAGTTTACTGTTGTTCGAATTTCCTTGTTTCTTGCAGTTAATAAAACTTTCCTTATTGAAGTGATTTACTGAAGTGATTTAAATAAGAAAATTGATAATGTTAGATCCAACAAATCTGTTATTGTCAGATGTAGAGATATTCATCATTCAATTTCAGGTAAAAAATCATAGGAGTAATAGTGGCAAAAAAGAGTAACTCCCCTTCACCCCAACTAGATGTTCTACATGAAAGATATTTCCGCATTGACAAAATGTGTATCCAAGTAGCCTTTTCTGCTAACTGAAAGTAATTGCTGGATTTACCTTTCCGACATGTTGGTTTTTCTCACATAAAAATCTTTTTCACAGATTCATACACTTTTGTGGGACACAGTTGTGGTTGAATATTTTGCTTGTCTTCTGTCACACTAGGGGTCTCCAAACTACAGCCCGCAGGCCAAATCCAGCTCGTGAAGCCATTTTATCCAGCTCGCCATAGACCCTTGATCAGCAATGAAAACATAATATAATTACCAGGATTTTTTAAGGCGTTTTAGGGACCTGATTCAGGTCCCTAGAATCAGAGAAAATTATCATCGCGTCCCTACAGATCTAAACTGGGTTCTTAACATTTTCCTTAAAAACACCTGTAATTACAAAAATTTATTTAGTAGACTATAACATATCCCAAAACAATGAAATTTTGCAAAATAGCCACATGAATGTCAGTTGGCTAAGTATTACTTGGCTGTAGAGAGGCCCAACCTTAGCTGATACCACAATCTGAGGTCTTTGCTAATGTCAGGTACATTTCCAATAGTCAGATTTTCTCACTATGCTAAAATCAAAGAAGCAATTTCACCATTCACATTAACAAATATACTTTTATTGTTGAACAACATCCATCTTTTGACATTTTTTGTTTGGGACCAGGAGTTCATGTTCAGCCTTTGAACTGTTGTGTATTAGCTTTATGTGGCCCTCCGATAGAAATGTTTGGAGACCATTTTGTTAGTCAACGTTACTCTGAAATCAACAATAGTATTCACAATAAAGAAAATCATTATGGTGAACATAATAATATTGATTTGTTTTACCCCATATTTTTCAATGGCAATTATAGCAAAAATATCAAGTCTTATAACACACTTTATGCTTTTGCCTTAAATACAATCGTGAATGTTTGAAAGGATGCAGTTCTGCACTTCTAAACAGTTAAGTTTCAAGGTGCTTTCCAATGAATAAGTTTTATTTTCCCCAACTGTCAATTTTATTACTTCTTAAGAGTCAGAAAGAAGACTAGGATTATTTCCTTTAATAAGCAACTGAAAAGGATTTGAGGAAGAACTCTTGTTGCAGTACTGTATGAATTCCTGACAGCATGCTAAGACTAGTCAAACATGCAACAGTTGTTTTCTGAAATTTCTAGCTAATGAAATATGAAACCTAAACAAAAAAATATAGTTGAGATAGACTGGTATTTGGGTTTTACCGATATATCAGTATCGGCCAAAACGGTTGATCAAATCAGCCTCAGTAGGTTTTGACAAAACGCTGTCTATTCCTCACGCATGCAGACAACTTGTGCAAGAAAGCACAACGAACCAAGTCAAGACATTTATCTTGCAGCAACGCAAGCAGGTGCATTTTCATAAACAAGCAGACAAGATGAACCATGGACCATGCGTCGGCCATCACAGCCAAAACAAAAACATCATCATTAATCAGATTAATTAAAAATCATAGCAAAATATTTAAATTGCTGCAATTTACAAAATGTTACCTCATAAATCCTGATTTTTAAAGTTTTTGAAAAAAAGGTGAGGCATAGAATACATTATTTTTGATAAATGAAGCAGAAAACAAGATCTAAAAATTTTGGAAATGTCAGTTATTGGTCCATGCATGGCCGATATATCGGTATCGGTCCCAAAAAAGCCATATCAGTCAATCTCTCCAATATTGGTGCTTGAATGCAAGTGGTTTTGACCCAAGAATTATCATTTAACAAAGACCTACAACAATAAACAATGTAAGTGTCAAGACCACATGATTTATATGACTAAACATAAAAATTGACAATTGCACTCTTAGCAGTCAAACTAATTGTTATAATTGTATTGTTTGATTAGATAACTATGGCATTAATTTTGAATTAGCAATGTAACATGTATGGCCTTCACTTATGACTTAACTTGAACTTTGCCTGGTTAAAGTATGTTGCCGTTGTAGTACTTTACCACAAGCAGTCTAGTGACTGTAAAAAAATCACTATGTAAAATTGTTGACATGTAGGATCATATTTAATCTGTGTGAGCTCATAGAAAAATACAATGCGTTGTTTGGTTGTTACCAGATTTTAGTACTGTTGTACATCTAAGCAGCTACTGAGGCTATCTTTAATACGTTACACCAGTAATTTAAGTGTTCCACAGAAAGTTTCACAAGTCCTTGATAAAACGTCCTGAAAAATGTAACCTATACTGTACAATGAATTATGTAAGATCATTTTCAGGTTCTTGTGCTTGACTAGTTGTTCATTAGATGTCAGCATAGCGAAGTGGTCCATGGGCCAAAAAAGGTGAGAACCACTGCTTTACACTTATAAATTTTGACTTACATAGTTGACAAGAGCAAGTGTTACAGGTATTTACAATATGGAAAAACACAGTGGGCTTTGGTAGTATTTTTGTAGATTTCAGTCTTTATTTTCAGAAATATGTTCTACAAATTTACACAATAACCAATATTTATTGTTATATTGGTTAAGTATGATTCAGTGAAATTAACTATTTTGCTCCAGGATGTACAATTTTTGTCTCTTTCTCGGAGAAATAATGAACATGTTTTTGTACAATTTTTTGTTAATGATGGACAAATTGATGCCAAAATTTTTCCCAAGGTGCATTACCTACTAAACTTTCCAAGCAACATAAAACAAATAAGCTTAAATACATTCCCAAATGGCTATAATTAACATTGTGATAATTTAGCATGTTTAGTTAGTTTGACAAAGTGAAAACATGCCAAGCTCACTTTTAACATTTTCCAGTTATTAAACACAGGAGTTTCAACGGACAAAAAACAATGTACAAAGCTCTTCCATAGCAAAGGTTGTCACATTCTGAACAAACTCAGGCAAAACATGTGGCTAAAACACTTTGTTTACCTTAAAGCATCTCCCTTCCCAGATGTACTTCTGTGATCTAAATTTCAAACAGAAAACAATCAAAAAACTTAATTTCTGTGAGCAGGTAATTTGCAAAATAGCCATGAATGTAGTTCAACACAAAGTAAGCAGCAAGATGTAGAGAATTTGAGAAGTTAAGTGCAACAACCAATAATTAGAGACCTGGGTATTGCCGTGTGTGTCAGCAAGAAATTTAAAAACAGGTTAGGCATGTTTTAAACAGGAAGTTCCACAACCAACCATAACTGTCCATGGTTCAATCTATCAGAAGAGCCATGGGCATAACCTATGTGTCAAATATATCACAATTAGAAAATGGCCAGTTGATCATTAAATGGTGTTTCAAAATAACTTCACCTATTAATGTGTATATTTCAAAATCGTGTTTGTTGTTTTTGCATATTTCAAAATCGTGTTTGTCACCTATTAATGAGTATGTTTTAAAATCGTGTTTGTTGTGTCAATGTTGTTTTTTATAGTACAGTAGAATTTGTCTAACTCATCAATTCGCTTAACTCATCACTTTGTCATCAGTCCTAGCAGAATTCCTATCTTTTGTGAACATTTCTGTTCATCTAATTCGTCAATTCACTGAATTCGTCACCTCTTTCTGTCCCTGAGAAGTGTTTTGTTCGGCTAATCCGTGATTTGCAGTTTCGGTTGTGATGTTTAAGAAGTTAACATGTGTGGGAATTCAAACAAATTAAGGATCTTTATATGAGAATTGTTGCACCTTACAATTTGTTTATCGAATTTATACACGAGGTGTGAAGCGTGACCCGACTCCCCTTTGAGAGAATGCAGAAAGTCTTTAAAGTTTATTAAAGATTTCAAACATGCTAGAATAAATGCAGGAGTCTAGATACAGTAGAGCAGTGGTGCTCAAACTTTTTGGCTCGTGGGCCACATTTGTCTTTCAGAAACCCTTCGCGGGCCACAAGAATTAATAATCTCAATAAAAATTCTCTT
>JGI24022J15233_10011670_pt1 | contig 10041 bp, 4 predicted proteins | sample Ectturendosymbi2_FD_15233 | JGI IMG/M metagenome (IMG submission 15233)
CATCTTTTGATGTGTGGTTGGGATTATCTCAATTGCTGCTGTTTCATTGTTAGCCCAACGCACTATGTAATGCGTAACATGACGGAATGATCGAAGAATACTTTTATGACGTTACACAGGACTTTAATCAGCTCAATAGTGTTATAGAATGAAGCCAGTTCTTTATTTTGTATATAGTTGATAGCAGGGGTGGATATTAGGGAAGGCGAACAAGGCTGTCATCTCTGGGGTCCCCAATTTTCAGAGACGTCGCGGGGCCCCTCTTTGAGGCTTTCGCACTTAGTTTTTGCACTGTTTTGTTTAAAAGCTGATGAACCACTCTGGAGTCGCAAGCTCTGGAGCACGTCATATGATGTTCAAAACAAAGCAAAAATATGGGGCAAAGGGGCCCTTTACCAACTTTAATGTGTAGACAAAGAACAATGTAAAATAAGAAAACTTCAAACAATTTACAATGTGAAATTGACTTTCAAGCAGAAGCAAATTTCCAGACAAAATAAAAATCTAAATTGCTTTCAGCAAGTAAAATTTTTGTGTAGCATGCGTAAAATATAGGGGCCCTTTTTTGATGTAACGTGAACAAACTTAAGGGCAATGAGCCCTTTTTCAAGGCCATATATTGTGCAAATGACATAACAAAAATTGTACAATGTTTTGGGGCAGCTTTCTGCGATTTTGACCCGGGCCTAAAGTCTAATATCCACCCCTGGTTGAGAGTTGTACATGTTGGAGTTTCTGTGATTTTAATGGCAGATGTCATACCTAGGAAGCAGAGTTGCATTGTTACGCTTTCGTAACACTAAAATTATACCCAAACAGCCATTGCAAAAGGTATGCTAAGACGAGTTTTGATTTACAGAAGGATTTGGTGCATGCTGCGTTTACAGAAGTTCAAGTACAGTGTGACTCCGCCCACCGGAGGCTGGTAGAAAAACTAAGAATGTGCAAAAAATAGCGTTAATGTTGGACTGTAGAAAACCGGTGAAAGTGCTGTTTTCAGATGAAAGTCATTTTTTCCAGGGAAACACAGCAGATTTATTAGGATCAGGAATCGTGAGCAATTAAGTCCTGCCCATTGCAAAGAGCTTGTAAAGGAAGCCAAAGAGATGTTCTGGGGCAGTTTCGGGTTTTTCAGTAGTAGCTTCACTTATGTCAATTGAGGGTATGATGAATTTATACAAATACATTGATTTAACTGAGAGAAAAGCCATTCCAGATATGAGAAAGGCATTTTCAGATGGTGGAGGAAAATTCCAATAGGATATTGTCCCGAGCCTTTCATCTGAAAAAGTGAAGACGATTTTCAGGAAGCAAAATTAATTGTGATAGATTGGCCTGCAAACTCGCCAGATCTTAACCCCATTGATATATGTGATCAGTAAGAAAATCCCGGTTACAAAAATTCGATTGCACCACCATGACCAAGCTAATAGAGGCTATCGTTCAAGTATGGCATACAGGATTGTGGAGTCGGATGTAAAATGTCTGACTCCAACTCCGACCTTTCCAAAATTTCCGACTCCGACTCCTGTAACATAAAGTGAATGAAGTTTGGCGACCAATAATTTTGTAGCAACTAACACTCTGTGCAAATCGTGATACACAGCAAGAAGTCTCTGTTTCAACAAAAGTTTTATAAGAAATTGTACCGATTCAACAGAAATTCCCAACTTAGGAGTGTGATGTAAAAGCGATCCAATTCGACTTTCGCTGTCGGAAAAGACATCGACTCCGACACCTAGTGTCGTTAGGAATCCGACTCCACCAAAAAGACTCCGATTCTTTTGCCACTCTGCAACCCTGAATTGGCGTCGCGACAGTAAATCAAGTAAAATTTTGAAAAACTGTTAGAATCCATAACAAAACGAGTACCGAAATTCTTCGTGTCCTTCTATTAATGTAGTAGGTCTAAAGAAGTGTTAAATTTGCTTTGCTAGTGAGGATTACCATAGCCTACTATTAATGTTAACTTTGATGCATAATTGTGAAATTCGCAAAGCGACTGTGTGTAATGTGCATTATTTGAGATCAGCCTGAGACCTTTCGAAATTTAGTTATAACATGGGTAAATGTTTATGATGTATAATACCAAAAACGTATATCATTTTCTAGTTATAGTATTGCAAAGTTAGTGAAGCTCTTAATTAGTTATAATTCATAAGGGGGCCCGAAACAGGTCTCGCACCAGCACATTTTATTCCTCTCAAGGGCCCTGTTCCTGCTGTATTCCTTTCAAGAGTATTTCAGTTGGCAGACGAAGTCTCGTATCTACAATGAAAACAATAGCATCATTGATTAAATATTTCCTGACAATAGTCTCTTTTATCTGACAGCTTCACCACTCGCAGTGTCGTCTGCAGAAATTATCTCACAGCAAATATATTCAACTGAAGTTTCAAAAATCTTGATAAACGATTTGATGAAATTTCTAAAACAAGACGGAAAGTTAGGCAGGTTTACTAGTAGCCTATATATCTGACACAATAAAGCCATGGCTGCACTAGCTGAATGCGGAACCAGGCGTTTGAATTAGGCTACTAATTTTTACTCTGTTCTGATCGTTCGGTCTGCATCTTGATTAATTGAAAGCAAGTCCGTAACCAGCTTGGGACACCAGAGGGGGAGAAGAGTTTTCTGGGGGGCCCAAATTTTTAAACTATGTCCAACGCATTTTTCTAAGGGGTCGAAAACATTTTTAGTGTTGGCTTCGCTTCGCCCCCTTAGTTACGGGCCTGACAAAGAGTAATAAGTTCTCATTTTCGGAAATGTTGCGAAAAGAACATGTCTGAGACCGTTTGGGAAAAAGTTGTACCACACTTGAATAAGCATGATGACGTCATCGAATGAAAGTTCATGAAAATTACCCCCCCGAAATGAAGAGCTGGTTGCGCCCCTGTGTACCGCCATCAATATCTTTCCTAGGTGAATTGGTTATTAGAAGAAAAAGGTTGAAAATCCCTGCCCTAGGGTAACTCCATTGCTCAAACAGTTATGTGAGAAACTGGTTTAGTTGGAGGAAATATAATGTAAGCATCATCATCAGTGTGCGTATTGTGGATATATGCATAGTCTGCTGCATACTTTAGTAGCTGATAATGAAAATATAGATAGTTTTAGACCACAGTGATTTGTATACGTATGGATTGGAGCCCTGTTTTTGTGCAAGGCGAGCGAATGAAGCTGGAGATGCAGAGATATTTTCTGTGCATTTAAGTCAGGGTGGGGAACTTATTTACTATCACGGGCCACATAAATTGTGGATTATTGCTGGCGGGGCGCAAATAACAACTGATTGTATCCTAAAATTCTACTTTCATCTTACTATGAGGGATGGTGGCTCATTATTACATCCTACGTAAGTACCTGCTTATCATGGAGCTTCGTCTTGACGTGATTTTTACTCTAAATTGGGCAGGCTAACGAAAATTCTGATGCGGGCCATGTCCAATGTTCACGCAGGCCGCAGGTTCCCAATCCCTGATTTAAGTTAAGAAGCAGTTAGTGTTACATTTTGTTGTAGGTTGTGTGTAATTGTGTTATTGGTGTAGTGGAGTGTGGTGCATATATGGGAAGGATTATGTATTACCAAAGAAGGTATATGATTTGGCGTAAAATTCAGCATCAGACATCAGTGTTACTATAGATACAAACCCCATTTTTTAAACTACCTTTATTTTGATCTTTCATTTAGGCAAGTGCAGGGGGGGCCCCAAAATATTCTGCACAGGGGCCCCCAAATTTCTAAGACCGCCACTGTGCAACATAAATGTTTTCAGCGACTCAAACTCCGCATCGTAAATGTGCAAAAAGTACATAAAAATTTACGACATTTTCCCAGCCTCGTTGAACCAAACCGCTCCTTTTCTACAGATTTTCAACATTTTTTGTCTGACACAAAAATGAATCGAGACTTCTGAAGCCAACACTTTGCAGTATCGAAATTTATTCTTTAAATTACCTGAACAAATTTTGTGCCTCTTTTACTGAATAAATGCTGCCTGCAGTGAAGAAAAACTTTTCCAAGTTTATGCAACATACAATTCACACTGTTTAATTTCCGGACCGCTTGCAATGTTAACATCTACTGTAGAAAGACGATTATGTTCGCAAGTCAAGATTTTAAACCCTAGACAATTTTGGGTCAATAAAATTGTTTTCAAGATAAACAAAACCTCTATGTTTTGCAAAAATCAACCTGCAAAGAAGTAGATATTTTGCAGTGAACCTTGATTTTGGACATTTGCTTGGGTGCGATTGTCCAGTTTGCCCTTTGGTTTTAACCATGATTGCAGCATAACACGAAACAAGCGCAGCCGTGTTGAAAGGTAAGGCCAATCTTTGACTAACATTCGAAAACATCGAAGAAGGATAAAACATTGCGCTGTATTTGTTGATGTAGATATGACGTCCCTCGTCGATTCGAGATTATGAATAGATTGTGCTATGCTTTGTAAATCATAAAACGCACAAAAATTCATTTCATGAATATATGGACTAAAAGTCGTATGTTTTTCGCCTTGAAACTGCGACAAACTGCTTTTCAAATTCAGCAGTTTATTTTGTCGTAGCTTTGAATAAATCCTAGATAAATGGTATGTAAAGAATCAGCTTTTATTTCCTACCAGCATTCGTCAGCTTTCTAGCTTAATGAATTTATGTGTACATTTTGTAGTCGTGCCCTTTAATGAAGGCAGGAAATCGCGCACAAACGTTTGCGTCTTCCTGGGGAGGAAACTACCGGTACACACATCAGTGGCAAATGGCATGGACAAGACCTTTTTTCTTACTTTTTGTGAACACGGTGCAAAACTGCAAAAGTCTTTCAAGGATTATCGATAAAGACCACGTCGAGGATAACTTGTTGGTTTTGAATCAAATATTATTTTTATCGGAACTGCTGCAAAAAAGGACAGATCTGGATTGTGCAACATTTCGCTCTGCTGATTCGGATGGAAAATACTGCTAGTCGTGACTGAACATCATTACAAAAAAATTTTCTTGTCAGCGAAAAACCTGATTCGTGTTTCCTGTTCGAAGTCAATTCAAACATACAGGTTGTTTTTAAGCTACAGCCCTCAGATTAGTCTGCTACAATAGTAGGTTTAATCGTTTTGCTTCGGAAAACACCTAAGTGGCTGTCTGGCACAGATTATATGAGATAACAGATCTTCAATTAAAGTAAAGGGATTCATAATAAGGATATTTGTTTCTGCAAGGAGAAAACTCTTTGAGACATTGATATGCAAAAGTTGGCATGCTGCAAGCAAAGTATGACAGAGGACAATGATGATAAATACTTTCAACCGCAGTTGTCCAAGAGAAGATGGGCTTACCTTGGAATAATCGTACTGACACTTCAAATCGTTAGGAATTACAGTGTAATGTCTAGCGGACAAATTAGCAATGTTTATGTTGTTTTTTTCAATGCAACTTACGAACAAGTTGATTGGTTTACAGAAATTCCGTTCCTTGTACAAAGTTTGGCCTCACCGTTTCTTGCATGGTTTTCTCATTCACAACCACGTTTTCTTCGCTTAGTGTGCCTGGTTGCTGCGGGGTGTGTGGCAACTGGTTACTTTTTCAGCACAGTTGCACTCACAAATGGAAAATTGTTGTCCGTAATGTTAATCGGGCAAATATTTCAAGGGTTAGCGTTGACAGTTGCAGATACGATTCCTTCTACGTTTGCCATAAAGTGGTTTCCTCCAGCCCAGGTTGGAACAGCGATCGGGTTAAACATCATCGGTATATCAGGTGGAACTTTTATAGCTGGGTCAATTCCTCCTCGCGTCCTGCAAAATCCTTCCAAGTGTTCGACTCAAAATGACACCCTATCTTCAGCGCAAAACTGTTCAAAAAGTGTCGTAGAAACAGACATTTTCATTTTGCTAAAAATTTCAGGGATATTTTTTGCTTTTTCTGTGGCGTCTTTGGTATTTCTAGCCTTGTTTCTAACTGAAGGACCTCCGACACCTCCTTCGCAGGCTGAAACCTTGAGGTCTTCCGCTTCCAACAACAAAGAACAGGCAAATTTTGGTGAATTTTGGTCAAACAGCAAGCGATTGTTGTGCGACACTTCGTATATGTTCATATCATTGTCATGCGGGTTACAATATCACGTATTTGTGGTTGAAACGATCATGATGTCGCAAATAGTTCGTTCTGTCGCGAACGTTTCTGAAAAGCAAATAAATGACTATGTTGCTGGGGGTAACGTGCTGATGCTTTTTTCTGGGGCAAGTGCCTGCGGTGCTCTGGTAATGGGTAGAGTAATTGACAGCGTTCATAACCACCTAGCAATCGCAAGAGTTGCGGCTTTTCTGTCAATGCTGTCGTCAGCAGGGATCGTTCTAGGCTTCCATTATCTCAGCATGACCGGACTGTACATCAGCATATTCGCACATGGATTTTTCTCACGTGTTGTTATGGTGTCAGCATATGAAGTGATTGCACAGCACACGTACCCCATGAACGAACTCTTCACTGCATGTTGGCTCGGTGGCCTGCAGGGTTGGCTAACTGTCGTCGTAGGGCAAGTTGCCCGTGTCACTTTCAAGTTTGCTGGCGGGGAGAAGACACTGATTTTCGTGCAAACCGGAGGACTGATTGTGAGCTTCTTCGGTATTTGCTTAATTCGACCAAACTACAAGCGGCGCGAGGCCAATAAAGAGCTGTCGAAAGATGAGGAAGACGAGAATTCGCTCTTGATCGAAAACTCCGAAGGAAAGGAGTCTCACGCGCTTCTCCCGGCAAGGCGATGAGATTTTGGTGGAAGATGTTAACTTTGGTTGCTGAAGCAGCCACGCCAAACAGCAGTTCCAAGCGCTTTTTGCTAAAAGCAAGTAACAGCGATATAATCGATGGAAATGATAAGCAATAACTTTTCACCAGCCCCTTGCGTTTGGTAATGTGGGGCCAGTTGCTATCGCACCCGGTCATGCTCGTTTTTGGTTACGATACGCTTCATCGTAGTTGTACTGTGAAAAGATGTACATTTTGTCCCTGTCTGAAGCTCGCATTGCAACAAACGTGTTTTATGATGCAGATGTAGATAGTAAAAGACAATTCCTACAAAAGAGCATTAGTTGTACGATTTTGTGGCGACAAGACAGCAAAGCACCTAGACTATTTTTCAATGCAGCCTGAAATTGTGCATGACAGTTGTCAGTTATTCAGACTGCATGATGGAAAGCAGCACGTCAATCAATATATATACTGGGTATGCTACTCCTTCTGGACATTTGACAGACGTGTGTTTGTTGGTTATACATCAACACGATTTCCAGTGGATAGATTACAATATTTCAGCAATCCGCCTTAGTGGAAAAGCAGAAAGTTTTCCTTGCGTTACCATCTATAACTTTGCTTACGTTGAAGTCTTACTCTTTATTCAGCGAAATACTCGAACAGTAATTTTTCAATGCATTTTATTTACAAAAAATAATAAAACAATAAACGCCAATGTCATTCCGTGTCCGTCGTCGCCAGGTAGTCGGTCCGTGGTTTCAAACAAATAAGTAAACGAAAGATAGTACGTTCAAATATAAAAGAAAGAAACGGTCAAACCTAACCGCAAAACTTGAAATCAACCAACACCCGCACACCGTGCGTCATTATGACATAATTAAATCGATGCCGGCAAGAGCGAGCAAAGCGCAAGTCGCCCCCCAGTCAAAGAAAAACTGGGGTTCAACGCGGCAAAATCTTCAGTGCGTAAGCGATACGTTTCTAAGGGAAACTGACGGTCGTACGTCACCAAAAAAAGAAAGAGGAGCTCTGTGAGCAGTCATCGCCTTGGTAACCGTAAGGGCAGTGGCAGAGATTCGGAGCAACACAGGTACCTCCGTTGAGGCAGAGCTGGTGACAGGTTGCTGGAAAATATAAAACAGTTGTCGATGGACTGGCGATTATAAAAAAACAAAGTGATATCTTAATATCTGCGCGGAACGCGCAATGATCTTGTTCGAAGAAATTAGATTTGTGTACTGAAGAAAAGCCAAAAAAACACACAGTTTGATTCGTAATGGAGCGGCTGGCTGTCTTGATCAATGCCATGCGGTTGTGCTTATTTCGTTTAGTTTACTTTTCATTGTTGCACTTTTTAGAGGTTTACACGCCATGCGTATTACTTTGGTCAAGATCATCAGATTTTTGCAAATCAGACATTTGCTCCGTTGGTTTCGTTTTCATCAAAGTTCAAACGGGTGTATCATATAGTTGGCAGTGAAAAATTTCAACTAATGTTATTTCAAAGTTCTATTTGAATAAGATTTCAGGAGTGAAGATGCGCGGGGTTAAGTGAAATCGACTTACTATAAAAAATTGAATCGACTGCGTTGCCTTTGCGGAGACTAGTTATTTAATGTTGTTCCATGTAAGTCTGCCCTTTCCAAATCGAAAAGATGCGACCCACTTTAAGACCAGTCACTGCGATTACACTCACACCAACAACCGCCCCCATAAAAGCTATTCTTTCGAGCGAAGCTTACAGCAAGCGGTTGCCATGTCCCTTCAACGAGAAATTACTTTGGACTGAGTGTTCGAAGAAAAACATCAAAGCACAAATAAACTTACGCTCCTGGCATCTTTCTCCGCTCCAACCCTCGGCGCATCTGCACGTGAAAGCTGCTGAGCAGTAACCTCCGTTGAGGCAAGGCAAGATACACACAGGCCTCTGACAACGCGACCCCGCCCATCCGTTCACGCAGCTACAACTGCCCTGACTTGAGCACGAGCCCTTGTGCAAGCACCGGTGGCGACACTTGGCTGTGAAATAAAATAGGATGAAATCAATTGTGGATTCGAGAGAACTGCATATCCACGGAACAAAAGATTGTTATGCGCTGATAACAGCACTGTATGCGATATGTTAAAGCCGGATATACGGCACTGGCATGGTAAGTAAAATTTTGCGCTTTATCTAAGTGTCTAGTTTTCCGACGAATTCAAAGCGAGCAATTCCACGTCTCAAAGTTATCGGATGAAAACAATTTAGCCGCGAAACTCACGGATGCACTGAGGTATGTTGACCCAGCTTCCTTCCACGCAAGTGGCAACTATGTCTCCTTCAGGGGCGTAACCATGCTTGCAACGGAGAGTGATGGTTCTCCCCTCGTATATAGGGGCGAACGGATCCAAGGGTTGCACCAACTGGAAAACAGCAATTGTTGCAAGAAAAGCAGGTAAGCAAAAAAAACGTCTGGAGCAGAGGAAAAACTGACGGCGAAATGCCCCCTCGACATTTTAAGAAGCAACGGAAGGGAGTATCGTGCATGCTTTCACGTGTCTATTGTATGAATTTCTGACACTTTGATGCTGTTGTGGCCGACAGTACTTGAGCAAGTGCACTTCAAGCAATGATTTGCTTGAATAATAGAATAAAAGCGTTCGCCACAAGTTTTGAGGATAATTTACACTTAAATTTATCCTGAAAGTGTACTGTTAGAGTCATCCTGCGGAAAAGCTTCGCACATCGCTCACTTTTGCTTTCGTGCCTTGCAAGTTGGGCGGACCGCATGATACCGGCTCAGCCATCTCGCCGTCATCCGGAAGCATATCCATCAAGAGATCGACTTCCAGATGTTCACACACAGGAACATCTCCGGAGAAATTTCCATTGCTTTGGCACAAACGCGTTTCGCTACCTGCCAACGGGAAGACACGTTTTTCAAGCTTGAGAAACATCTGCTGTGGCCTATGCGCTCCTACTAACAACGGATTTTTTCAAAGCGAAAAGTGATGCAGGCACGCCGTTTGAGGTAGAACGATTTTTGGCACAAACAAGAAGGCGTAAGATGGACGCCCGCGCTAATAAATTTATTGAAAAATTTTTCAGTTTGAAAACTATATACACATTTTGGTTGGGGCCTACTTTTTTGCAGCGCCTACCACTCTGCCGCTCTGCTTACCGTACAGCTGTCCTTTTTTACAAGTTATATTAACAACATCTCCGTAAAGTATTTCGCCGCTAGGCTGGACGTCGCCATTGGCAACATCAGGATGGGCGCCACAACTGACAGGATTGCAAGATGCGTCTTGACC
>JGI24022J15233_10011673_pt1 | contig 10039 bp, 7 predicted proteins | sample Ectturendosymbi2_FD_15233 | JGI IMG/M metagenome (IMG submission 15233)
TGTTTTTCCTTATTGGCAAAATGTCTACGCGGGCCGGATGAAATGGCTTCGCGGGCCGGATTTGGCCCGCGGGCCGTAGTTTGGAGACCCCTGCCCTTTACTAACACATCCGATAATAAAAGAAATGCATCTGATTTACGCTAAAGAGCTACATTATACAAGAACAACTTCAGAAGAAACGCGTTTAATGAACGGAAAAGCACTGAACTGATGAATGTTGAATACGAACACTGAATTGATATGCTCACATATTAGTGCGTTGCAACATTAATTCCTTGCAAAGTGTCCTCCGCCAAAGAATTGCGTAAATCACTTAATATAAATTTTACGCCACTGATTGAACTGGCACTTGTGTCACTGTAACAGCAAAAACAATCCATGCCAATTGTGAAAGCATCTTGCTATTTTGCTCAGCCCTGTAATGAAATGCACAATCTACTTTTGTATAATTCTTCAAGTCAAAAAAGTTGATTAGGGATGTGATAAAAGATGAACAAGCGACCTGACTCAAATTCGTCTCCTTTTCTTTGGACATAAGCATCAACTGCATAGGTGTAAATTCATGGTCTTTGCCACAGTATGCTACTAGGCACTTCTCTGTTGCACAAACTGACCTCGTGGTGTTTCAGTGGCAGAAGGCTTGGAGCTCAATTTTGGCTCAGTTTCGCTGTTCTTTAGTAAAAACCACTTGGTACTCCGGATCAAGGTAAGTTGCAGCCAACACTGGTGGAATCTAAGTGATTTTCCCTTTCTTTCATATGTTTCATTAGCACTGTTGCTAGTGGAGTAGAAATATGCTCTTGCGACAGCATGTTTAGTTGCCAATGACCTAATGTCTTACCTGGGGTGAGCGCACCCTCTTGAAGTTTTGTAGTGAGTGTGCGTACTGGGGTCAAAGTATTCACAGTTGTTTCAATCAACTTGGCTTCAGAGCGCTGTTGCTCAAATTTGCAAATGTAGTGCAAATATCGGTGAAGCTTCACAATCAACCGAAAAACTTAACATCTTTGACATACTTTTTCTTTCCATTATATTTGTACTAAATGCAATGTCGGCAAATTATCGTCGTAATTAAGCTTATAATTCAAATGTTTTTACGTACAGCAGAAAATAGGTGTGCGCTAATGAAGTAAGTGAACAAAAACTATACAAAGCTATCTACTTAGTGAGTAAGTAAAGCTGAGCGTCGCAATGAAACATTTTACTGCACTGGTGCGCAAAGCTAAATTCGCTTTCAACAAGACACTTTACATCACGTGTGAAGTGTGACCTTAAAAGCTGACGTAAGTTACTAAACCTACTTAGCATACGGTATTGACAGTGGCAACATAATTCGCTTTAATCAATCTGAGTGGACTCAGGGGCGTAACAAGGTTAGATGGCGCCCGGGGCAAGAAGCAAGTTTGGCGCCACCATGTCCAAATTTGAGGTCGTCAGGAAGTTATTGTACTGTATTGAAGAAAGTTCTTGTGCCATTGTTGGGGCTTTTCGGCGGTACCGCAGTAATTCGGCACCCTTGGAATTGTGCCCCCCTTTCCCCCCTCGTTACGCCCCAGGTTTGACTAACTTCAACTTACAGAAATGTGACGAAACAGATCTGAAGGAATGTCTGCCTAACATTACACAAAGTATCTGAAACATAACTAGTCTACCAGTTGCAACAGCCAGCGAGCACGCCTTTATGGCTCGCTTACAAAGAGCAATGATAGTTTCTCTTTCAGTTACTGCACCTCAAAATAATGTACATTATTTTGTCACAGGATGCCAAAGTCAGGTCTTCGATTACAATGCGACATTGCTGGCAATGCTAGCAAGGTAACTATCTCGTCTTACACCATGCCAGGCTGGCAGCACGGAAGTAAACATGCAGAAGTCTGGCGACAATGTCCCCTGTTCCCATGAGAACAGAATCAGAATAAGTGACCTCCTTTTTTCGCGTCGACGTTACTGTTTGTGACGGAGATTAGGAAGAACGCCCTCAGTTTACGAATTACTGTTCTAGTCGAACTCAGACTCTTGTTTGCTAATATGTTCAACTGAAAGAAAGACCGGACTTCAGCAACACCATGTCAAAATGTGCAAGTATGGAATTTGTATGGAATATGGAAGATTCGTTCCATTCCATACATCAAATCTTCCATTCCATACTTCAGCCATTCCGTATTCCATACCGATTTTTCCTTCCATTCCACAGTATGCCCTGGTTATCTCACGAAAATATACAAGATGCGCTAGGTGAGTGGTCTCCAATCTTTTTGTAACCGCGGACTGGTCAACGCTTGACAATTTTACCGCGGCTCGGGGTACTCCATGACGGTTCACCATTGCGCAAGCGTAATAGAGAGAAAAACAGGCTCGATCCTTTACAGCTCCGCTTCATCTCCAACAATCTCACTTTCTACGCGCAACAGTGATTCCCAGGATAGAATCGACCAATCACATGCCCAGAAAGCGAGTGGTACTATACAATTGTAATTTGGTGGTCCGGCACAGGTCCGCGGCCCTGGGCTTGGGGACTACTGCGCTTGGTCATCTCACAAAATATTTAAGGTGCGTTAACTCATCTCATAAAAATATCCACGATATGCTAGCAACCTAGCTTATATCAGAAAACAACGATTACCATTATATCCCAAGAAAATTTCCCGGAGCACTGGCTTCATTCCACGAGTCGATATGAAATTTTGTCAACCAAGGTTCCTCTGCAATTTTGAATATAAATTCCCATACTTTTTACAGAACTTTTCCAGATCTTTTTGCGGCCTTTTACCAGACTTAATTATTTTCTTTTCCATACTAACAGACCAAAAAATTTTTTCCAGACTTTTCGAGACTGGAAAATGACCAAAATTTTTCGTAGTTTTCCAGACTCTGTAAGAATCCTGGCTAACAACAATCAAACTTTAAGTCTCATGCTATCAGTTGTAGTGTAGAACTCTGCAAAAAAAGCTCAATTTTCACCAAAACGTGTGTAATTGGTTTAGAGGTGTCGCTCACATAGTGCTCCATGAGTGGGTTGAATATGCCACAGCATTTGTCTCTAATTGTGACATGATACTTTAGCCTTAAAACTCATTGCTCCAGACCAGCTTATCCAGAATGCTCAATGGAGCGAAAAATTGCTGTAAACTTTTGCAAATCTTTAAAGGTATTAACACATGGTAGTAAAAAACACGGTGTCTCAGCCAGGTTTGTGGAGCTGAAGTCGGAATCGGATTTTTTTGTCCGACTCCGGATGTCCAATTGGATCACTTTTTACATCACATTCTTAAATTAGGAAATCCCTGTTGAAATGGCTCAATTTCTTTTGAACCTTTTGTTGAAACGGATATTTCTTGCTGTGCACCACGATTTCCATTGATCTTAACAGCCAAATTTCATTCCCTATATTTTAAGGAGTCGGAGTCGGAAATTTTGGAAAGGTCGGAGTCGGATATTTTACCTCCGACTCCGCAACCCTGGTCTCAGCTGAAGGAAACCATAGCCCTAATGAAACTGAAATACGGAGTAAATCCGAACGAGAGTGGAGTCCAATTAGACCCTTTTTTTGTCTTCTAGTCTGCAAGCATCACTGTCTTAATTCTAAGTTGAAACATTACCTCAGTAAATTGCGTCAAAAAATTGGAAATCAAGATCATTTCTGTCTAAGTTTAAAAACTGTCCCAGCAAAAAGTGCGAGGAAGTATCTGAAATTAAGGGTACAATTGACACAAAAAGATATTCCAGAAAACTGCATGTAGATTAGGAATATGGGCATCTTGCAGCGTATTAGCTTCACCTCCTTGTTAAGTTATCTTAAAAAAGGCGCTTATGCTCCGAGCGTCGTTTGCCCAAAAAGATTCTTTACTTTATAGTGAATTGATCTCAGGTACTCAAAGTGTCGGCTAACCCCTCATTCACTTCAGAAATGTTGCAAAAACAGATCTGCAGCAGCTCGAAATCTCGTCCTTCGACAGGGAAACATGTGCCCGAAAATCGCCTGGCGTGCACTCCTTCGCTACATAGGTTTCTCGCTGATGGAAGATTGCCATACTATATGAAAGCAATCATCCTCTTCCGTAAAGGTACTGCCACACTACTGCTACGAACTGCATCAAAAATTTTCTGAATAAAAAAATAACATCTGTGCAAAATGAAATATTATCGCAAAAAATTTTGAAAATGTTCTTTTTTATAGAAAGGAAACATACCCAACATCCTTCACTGTCACTGATGAAGCTTTTAGTATTTTCCGTAAAATTTAGTACATTTCAGGAAACTCATCACGAATTTTAAAAAAATATCGTCCATGAAATCTCCAATCCGCTGCATGGAGACATGAAGAAATCAAACATTTTTGCCATGACCCATCAGCATAAAGCAGACGTAAGATCCGTATGCGTCGGCTTGACATGCAAAGCAGACATCAAATTAATTGGTTCCCTCTTGAAAACTGAAGCAGACTCACTGGTATTCCTTGCAGTTGAGGTTTTTCCAGCAAATTGTGAAGTTCGTTTTTCGCGGCTTCAATTTTTTCGTGATCGGCTGCATCCACCATGTACCTGCGGCGCCAACAGTACAATGCGAGTTGAATGTGGTCATATGTCAGTCAACAACTTGCACAGGGAGCGAATGAGTCACATACGAGGTGTTCCAAAAAATGGTTTATCGTTACGCAATCTATTTAACTTGACCAATTTTTTCTCAAAATGATCTCATGTTTCAATATCATGTATCGATTCAAATAAAAATTTGCTGTTTTATGCGTTTACTTTTTCAGATACACTAAACGCATTCACTTCCTTCAGCACAAAAGGTATTTCCTGTTTTGAGTGTGCTCTATCACAGCCGAATAATGCTTTCCCAACGTTCTTGACTATCTCTTCCGATACTGGTGGTCGTCGAGATCCTTTGGCCCTACATTTAAGCAATTTGCCTATGTCGATTTTTTGTCGCATTTCCAAATATGTACTGCTGGTGGTGCGTTTCCATGCGATTCTCTTACAAATGCCCGTTGCCTTTTTCGAGTGTGTTCGCTCGCACTCCAACACACAAAACGCATTTTCTATTGAAGCAATGCCATTTCTATACCTGAAGAGATAAACGCAAGAAACACAAAGCACAATAATAATACCAAAATTTGAACAACCTGTGCTTTCACGTGGTGTTGAGAAACTACATATGTTGAATTTTTACACGCATTTTTTCCCCTGTAGAGCTGAGGGATGTGCAAGTCATGGAAAGTCAGTTTGAGTTGCTGTTTGGTTCTTAAAAAGACGTGTTCTTCAATGACCGTCACCAAACGCTGACAAAATCCGGACAAACTGTAACCAACGACAGCGGAACAAACCACCAGTAAGATTTCGTTCGCACAGGTACTTCTCAAACGTCCTAAAACTCCCCTTAAACAGCAAACCTATCATTTCTACACTTGGAGGTGATTCCTAACCAGAAACGCGATTTGTCAGTAGCGAAAAATCAAGGCCACCTAGAGAACACAGGCCGTTGAAGGTCTGGAAGACGTCATGGAAACTCGTCCGTGTTTTTCGAAGCTCACTGGAATGGAAAATCTGAACATCCACTGTTACAATACATTTGTGTCATCGCGGCACGGTGTTGCAAGCAGTGGGCGTGTAGATGCAGTATAAGAATGTGTTTCTCTAGGTGGCCTTGGAAAAATGCTGACAGATGCTTGCGTGCAACACGTCAGGACAACACGGGGTGCTGCCGTAAATCTCGTTGAAAAAAATTAAGCGCCGACATGGCATGCAAGATGCAACGTTGCACCACGGAGCGGATTTGGCTTGATGTCAACCGCAAGAAGTTTGCAGGTGAAAAGGCCAAGAATGAGGAAACAGTCTCGCTGACACAGAGTAAGGTAGCTGTTTGTTGCATCTGAAAAGGGCACGACTTGACTCATCTGCGCGAGGCTACAGTTAAATCATGGCCTCCGGTTGAAACCCTCCTTGTTCATTTGGGAGGCCTTTGGTTAAATTGAGTCTTCAAATCAAACCTCATGTTTAGAGCCAAAGCCGTTTGCCATGAGACAGGGTTCCCACGAATTTTCAAAAAAAAATTTTCCATAGTTTCTCAATACCTTTTCAATACCAAGTGAAAAAAACTTTAATACCATCACTTACTTTTCAAAAATTTTACTCATGGAACACAATGCAAAAAACATCTGCAAAATTGTTATCAGCGGCAAATAACAAAATATGAACAAACAAGTGGCTGAATATAGAATTTCCGAACTTTTTCAATACCTCATGCACATTTTTAACAAACGCAATACTTTTTAAGGTCTTGAAAAGCGATTTCATAATTCAGTCAATACTTTCAATACCGCGTGGGAACCCTGAAGAAATAACCGCAAGCATCACAGTGCTCTAAGTGTTTCCACAACATCTTTCTCATCCTTTTGATCTCCGTTCAAACTTCCCAATACGATAGCGATGGAAAAAACGTATGGCTTATAAACAGAAAGCAAAAAACATGAACTGTTAACTGTCATGCCTGCAAAACAGTGACTGTTAATCGTTGAGTGCGATGACCGCCAATTTCTTGTGAGGAAATTTTCAAAAACAACGCGTAAACAACGACTCTTAACCACAGCGTTGTGGACGGCCTTTGAAACGCAGTGCAATTTTCAAACTACGGTATGTGTGGATGATACATCCTTCTTCACGATGTCAACTAAGTCAAAAGCTGTGGCTGGGGTTGCAAAAATTTTGAACCCTGGGAATCTGCTGCGTGCGCAATCAGTGAAACTGTAAAATCCATGGCTGCCGTTACAAATCACATTTAATAATATGAAAAATATTTAGAAAAAAACCCTCGAATGGACCAACGTGACAAAGTGAAAAAGCAAATGGGTTGCACACCACAAAACTCTGCTGAGGTTCCATAGTTGACAATTTACAGCTTATTTTTATGAAAAATTTCATCACTAAAAATATTTCACATTTCACTTAAGCTGCCGTGACAAAACACAATTATTCCCTAGTAAAAGTGATGGCAAGGTGAATGAAAAACTGGTTTTGTCGCAACATTCACTTGATGCAACAAACCTTCAAAGGCAAACGAAAAGATTCCAGTCAAAGTACTTACACAATGGCATTGACTCCCCTGCAGTACCTTTCCCACATGCTTCTGAAACGAGGTTGGCCACCAATATCCCAAACCTGAAAACAGCATATGTCAAGCGATCTGTTGCACTGTTGTGGTGGACATCATTGTTTCTACAGTACACGCCATGCTGGCAAACACATCAAACGCCATGCTGACTGCTGACAGCAGAGAGGTGCAAGGAACTGGTGATCGAGCTGACGCTGGAATTGCAGCACTTAAGACGTGATTAGTTCTTTCAATCCAATTTGAACACTTCAGATTCATAATAATAATTACTACTGCAGTCCAACTACATCTAATGTAAAACTTTCTGTAAGTAGTTGACATAGCAGTTGAAATACAGGTTTGCTAGAAAGTTAAATATATCTTTCCAGGATAATGAAGCAGAAGATGATTTTCCACTGAGGCAAGGCTAGCTTTTTTACACGCTAAGAACACTGTGACCCTCAAAAGCCAAATTAGCAACAAAAAACAAGAACAACAACAAATTGACACCATAACAGCTACCAACCACTGAATGACATTTATATTACAAACCTTAATAGTTACATTGCCTTTCGTAACCTTTCTCATATTAAAGCCAACTGTTGGTATCATGTCCTCATTGAACTGACCAGACTGCAACAAAAAACAAGAAGATTATCAAGCAATTATTTCAGTTTTCATGCTTCAGTTGCTGGTATCTTTGTTTACTTTTTTTCTATCAAACAAGCAAACGACAAGACAGTTTGTACAAGTCTCCTGTTGTCACACTATTTTTGTTAATGCACAACACCACTGCAGTCATTAAACACATGGCATACTTACTGCAATCACATTAACAAATGTGGTCTTGCCAGAGTATTGCAATCCAACTAATGTCAGTTCCATCTCTTCTTTCCAGAACAATGACTTGAACCAGTCAAGCAATTTTCCAAAAAAGGCTAGCATACTGCTGTGTGAGTAATCTTAAAAACTAGTGACAACCTAAATGCAAAAATGCTTTTCAATGCCTGTTCTTTGGCTATGTACAACACCATTCTCAGTCTCACTTCATGACCTATAAATTGTATTCAGATAAAAACAGTATGCCCCATTACCTTGACATACTGGCGAAGTCTATATTGGCGACCAAACAAATACACATTAACTTGAAGCAGCCATTCATTAAAAAATGACACAGTATTACATTTCAGCTAACATTACTGATGACATCATCTTTGGCTGATCACCAATTTGTATGTTTTTGAATTGCACAGATTCCATTTGAATGAAAGTTGAGGATGCCTGGTCAGTTGGCAAATATATTCTCAGTCAACATCATAGTGTCTGATTTATTGCTGTGGAAGTACTCCTTTCAATAGATACAATGTTTAACTTTTTTTAACTGGTAGCATCACTCATTTGGATTCTGTCTTATAGTCTACTGGTTGTGTTACACTGCAGTAGATAACATGAAAGCAACTTGCTTGGTGCAGTTGTAGCTGATATCACATCTAGTTGCAAGTCCATAAGGTTTGAATACATTATGTAATGGCATTTACCAATCTAGTGAATATTCTGCATCCACTGCCATAACAAAATATACATTTTGAAGAGCAGAAATATCCAACAGCACGGATCAATAAATACAGTATAAAGTCAATTTATAAACTAGTATCCTACCGTTTGTTATTTATTGAGATGTTAATATATTTTTCCAAACATTTAGATACCTAATTCATGAAGAAAATGACACTACTACCTCTTCACTTTTGTCCTTTGGAATAAAAAAACAAACACAAGCTTGCTGGCGACTTCAACTGCTACCACGTCAACTGGGATTATCGTACAACATTTCCTGATGTTGTGAAAAGCCTGCCCTCCAGGTCAGCAGCCAACAACCTTGCTGGTGCATAACCCAAAGGTGTACTAGCTCTTCTTCCTCACCAATGCAACATCAGCACCAACCAAGATCTGGCCTTTGTGAGTGTTGACTGCCTGACAGATGTGTTCTAGGAAAGATCCCACGGTCACAACCCGGGCTGCAGAGCTGTCATAAAAATCACACTGCTCCAGCTCCAGAGCTTTTGTTTTCATGAACATGGCTCCGGCTCCACAGCTCTTGCTATTCATGAGTGTAGCTCCAGCTCTGGAGCTCCCATTTTTCATAACACGACTCCAGCTCCTATTAGTTTTTACACATTAATATTTTAAAATGTCTTGGTGTGCCTCAAGTTGATTAGAAAATGAAATATATAAAGTACACAAAACCAAAAGAATTTACCAAACATTTGAGTAGGTTAATCAGATATTTTCACCCTTACCATGAGAAAATCAGTGAAAAAACAATCAGACGTTCAGAGAACAGTTACTAACAGAAACGTTACTCATGTTAATGGTAATATATAGCGTATATACAAAGAAATCCTGTAAAGACAGTCGCTGAACTTTTGTTATTTCTTAACACTTTGAGAACCGGTCTACGATATATTTGTACTTCGATTTCAGCCTAAAAAACAGCAGTTTTCGGTTGCCTTACCAACGTCATAGCTCCTCTGCCGATTGCGCTAGAGAGCTGTTCAACGGCTCAAACGGATCGGCCAGTCTACTAGATTGCACTCGAAAAAAAACTTTTTGGTTGGGGGGTGCAGATTTTCTGTGACTGACGTCAAAAGTGAAGTAGTTTTGGGGTCATTTTGGCTCATGTTACCTGGCCTAGGGCCCAACCACTAGGCCAAAGTGTTTCGCTAAAGTTTTCATTGGAAACTAGGCTCGAGTCCAAGTCTTTTGAGCATTTGATCGGCTTTCTAGTGTTTCTGGTTCAAAAGTTATGATCTAAAATAAACAAATTAATTAATTATCTAATTAGTCAAATATTTTTGCTAACTTACATCACAACTTTTGAACCCGAAACCCCAGCAGGTCATCCAAAGTATGAAAAGACTCGGATTGTAGCCTAGTTTCCAGTAAA
>JGI24022J15233_10011678_pt1 | contig 10037 bp, 6 predicted proteins | sample Ectturendosymbi2_FD_15233 | JGI IMG/M metagenome (IMG submission 15233)
GGAAGGGGTAGATTTTTGCCCAAAATAGTGTGACGTCATTTATGGACGGCCCCATATGGGTGTTCTTCACGCACATTCCATTCGTGATGAACCGCACATTCAACGCAATGCCAGCGGAGAGGTTGCAACAGGACTAAATCCAATCATATGTGAGGGAGATGTGGATGATACACATCATTTATTGGTTTTATGCCTTCATAAGCTATTTTACATTCCATGTAAATGTCAAGTCAGTAGTGGAAAAAGTACCAAGAACAAATGTCAAATGTTGAAAACTAAGGAGTTGGTCAGAATTAATGGGTGCATTACTCTTTATAAGCATTGTTTTTAACATAAGCATGCAACCATAAATGTAATTTAAACAAGCAAACATACTGGTCAGCATTGATCAAATGAGAAACCTCATTCATAGAAGTTGGTTATTGTATTTGACTGAATACAGGCTTAGTCTAATGCAGTTATGAGCACAAGCAGCCTAATTCTATTTCTGGGCTAGTTTTGTAGGCCCACTTTTATATTGATAGCATGAATGTTTGATGTGTATGATGGTAGTGATTGTCTTTGCTGTTTTGAATGGCACTTGCTTATTGTGTTAAACATATTTCTTACTATATCTCATTTGCAGGATAAAATTGTGTTTTTGTGGGTATTAAGAACTTTCAAAGCTGTAAGTGATGGCACGTACCAAACAAACAGCTAGAAAATCTACTGGTGGCAAAGCTCCTCGCAAGCAGCTTGCTACAAAGGCTGCTAGGAAAAGTGCTCCATCCACTGGTGGAGTGAAGAAGCCACATCGTTATCGGCCAGGAACAGTTGCACTGCGTGAAATTCGTCGTTACCAAAAATCCACTGAATTGCTCATTCGTAAACTTCCGTTTCAGCGGTTGGTGAGAGAGATAGCTCAGGATTTCAAGACAGATCTTCGCTTCCAAAGTGCAGCTATTGGTGCTCTTCAAGAAGCAAGTGAGGCATACTTGGTTGGTCTGTTTGAAGACACCAACTTGTGTGCGATTCATGCAAAAAGAGTCACAATCATGCCAAAAGACATCCAACTGGCTCGAAGAATTCGTGGTGAGAGAGCATAAGAAGAGGGCCCTCAGGGAGTGGAAAATCATTTTGTAAATAGCTGTGGACTTTCTACAACAATAACAATGGGTCTTTAGTGCAGTAGTGGACATTGTACATCTCCAACTTGAATGTTGATGTCAGGGTTTCCTGACATGTCAGTGCTGAAGTACTTTGGAAGTTGTTGGCAACAGCATATTCAAAAGAATACTATAAAAGGAAAATGAACTTATTCTCCATTACACTTTCAATAGGTCTATTTTCCCACAGTTATTTTTAATGTGTTGAATTTATGTTCTGCTTTTTGAGTTATTATCAAACGAGACAAAACTCATGAAGTTTGTGTTAACATTTATCGTCATGGCATGTAGTTGTGCACACATCAGAGCAATACTCAGTTTGCTGAAAAAGCTCCTATTACTTTCATATTTTAAATTTGTAATGTCTTCATACAGAAAATATGTCAAGTTAATGTTTGTTTTAAAATATTTGTGTCGAAACTGTAATTGGTAATTAACGCATGCTGTTAACTAACCCTACTCATTTTCAGATTTCGAACAACTATCACTTTTGTCATGTTTGCTAAGCTGTCAGTAATAGCAACACGTTTTTTTGTCTGCAAAATGTTTGTGTTGTACTTGTGGTTTTGTTTAAGACTCTGTGGTACTGGTTTTTGCTGAAGTTTGTATGTTTCCAAACCTTATTCAGGCATAACTTTGTTATCTGCTATGCTAATTACAAATTCTGTTAAAGTTGATTAAAAAGCAGGTGAACTACAGTAAATTTTATGATACATTTTCATAGTAAAGCGTAGCTACTTCTTCTTGTGCATTAACATAATATATATGGCAAATGTACAATGGTTAGATTTGCATTACCTACCCCAAGTAACTTTCCTCAGTGGTTTTTGGTATTGCTTTTGTTTCGAAACGTATGGCTCGAGACACAACAACTTGATAATGATATAAATACTAAATGCTCCTTGAGTTTCCTTTTCATGATGTTCAATGCTTTTGTGTTCGTGTATATATTTAGGAACGGTTGCAATTAAGTTGTAAGCTCCAGGTGTAGAACCATATTTTAAACTTTAATACTGCTTTGCTGGTAAAGTTTCAATATGGCATAGTGCTTTCAATGAGCACACAGTGGAACAACACTGCATGGATATTATCGCAAAGGCTATAGGGTTGGATTTCACATCTACATCATTTGAATAAACATTCAGGATGGCTGGTACATTTTCTGATACTAGAGGTAAAATCATTGTTCAAACAGTTAACTTCCATTTGTTGTTACTGTGGCATATGACTTGTATCAGCCAAATTTACTTGGCTGTGCACTGAAAATGCTATACAGCAGCGGTTCCCCTACTTTTTTTGTTGACGGCGTCCTTTGAAAACTTACCAATACTCGCAGCATCGTAATGAAGCCAAAATTTGGAAATTTCAAGTTTTACCAAAAAATTGTATTTAAATCATGTTCGTTGTTCAAGATGCACAAAAATGTCAGCGTTTATTCGCAAAGTACTGAAAAATGTTTAATGTGAGTAGTGAGCTTGTTGCTCTATGCACATTTTATCAAACTGCAGTGCAGTGTTTGATATTGCAACACACATGTCATGTTCAATGTCAATCTTATTGCGGTACTTTGACCTGATTACTGCTACGGCAGAAAAAAACAGCTTCACACAAGTATGACGTTGCAAACAGCACAAGAACACGGAGAGCTTTATAGCCTACAAGTGGAAATTCAGATTGAGCCTTAACCCAGAATGAAATGAGTGAATTAGGGTTGTGTATGCTTTTCAAAGTGAGGTTAGAAGAAAGATTGATAAAATGTTCTGCTTCCAGAGATGTAAACCCCTGAGGGCATTTGCATTATCAACAAAAGGATTTCTTATCCAATTGTGCTTCTCCATGTCTTCAGAAAAACAAATCTCAAAATGCAAGATTAGAGCATCCAAATGTGAACACATGACAGTCTTCATATCACACTCATCGGTATTCTGCAGGGAGAGATTGCCAGATTGTGAGTTTAAATGCCCTATCGCATTGCTCGTTATTTATCAACAGATCAGTTTTCCACACTTGTAGTTTTCTTTTAAAGGCTGTGATTTTGTCATGGGGTTGCAGAAGGTGATTATCTTTTCCTTGGAGTGAGATGTTTAATTGATATAATTTTGCAAAAATATCACAGTGATATGCCAACTGAGTCAGGAAAACTTAATCCTCAAAGATAGCAGCAAGTGCATAGTTTCCTTCTTTCAAAAATATAAAGATTTCGCTTCTCAATTCGTACACACGTAAAAGAACTTTGCCTTTGGAAAGCCACCTTGCATTACAATAAAACAATAACTTGTTGTCCTCTGCCCCTAATTCANCGCAAAGATGTTGGAAAAGCCAAGCTTTAAGCGACCTTGCTTTAATAAAGTTCACAGTTTTGACAACAACTTCAAGCACTCCGTTAAGGTCACCACTGAGCTGTTGCGAAGCCAGCGCCTCACGGTGTATTAGGCAGTGGGTCCATTTTGCATTGACGGCAACGCCCTACTATAACGTTCGCAGCCTGCCAAAATGACAAGACATAGCTTGGGCACCATCAGTGCATAAACCAATGACCAATGCAGTATTTTCACCTGAGGTTATTTTCCTGAAAAAAATTGTTCAGTATTGCAAACAATTCATGTGCTCTACAATTTGTTAAAATGGGCTTACAAAAGGGCAAATCTTCAACGATGTTGTCGTCGTTATCAATAAAGTGTACGTAGTAAATCAAATAAGCATCTTTATTACTAGTTGTTGCCTCTTCTAACTGTAAGCTGAACTCATTTCCACACATTTTTGCTACCAGCTGATCATTAACATCATCCGGAATTTTATATATCCTGCTACATATGGTATTGTTTGAAAGAGGAGCAGCTTTTAGTTTTTGAGCAGCTGATTCTTCAACCTTGTCGAGACTAAATCAAAGAGCAGCAGGAAGCATGAGTTCTTCCGCAATAGTATGTGTTTTTTAAATTTTGTGATTCTATATGCAACTTCAAACGATGCAAGGTGTGCCGTGGCTGGTGTGTGCAAAAAATTTGAAAATAAGATGGACTGCTTATTCATTTCTGATTACTTATGAACAAAAAATATGTGTGGTTTTCCAGATAAGCTGTTGTGGTTTGTTAAGTGGCGTTTTAGTTTACTAGCTAGCGCATATACCGCAGCTAAAACTTTGCAACAAATAACACATTGCGAATGCTTAATGCCTTCCCTTTCTGCGACAGTAAAGCCAAAAGTGAGATAACTACTGTCATATTTTCTAGTCTTCTTTCTTCCACTTCTTCCTTTGTTTATATCAACGTCTACCTGTCTCTTCTGAGGTAAAGTATCGGTAACAAATGCGTCCATTACGAAGCCAATAAATTGTCAATACGTTACTGCAGATATTGTTTGACACTACGGAATGTGTTGTTTTCTACAATTGTGTGGTTGCTATAAAACAAATAGTTTTGTCAAAGGCAAGGTATTTTATAAAACGGTAGGCCAGGTAAGTGTGCAGTATCTAAAAATATACATTTAAGGCACGAACCATCTTAGGCATTCATACAATAATGTAAAATTATTAACAAGCTGCAAAATTGTTACAAGCTGTTAACAACTTTCACACTGTCTGCTGGGTCATTTCCATGCCAAATGAGCAAATTTTTTTCAAAAATTTCACCAAGTGTTTTGCATTTCAATGAAATTTGGCACATTCGTAGATCTTACTGAAAAATTCAGAATGCTAAAATAATTTTTGAAAAACTCCCATTATTTGTGGAGTTATGATCGTTTTAAAAAATGCCATTTTTACTTGTTATGCTTCAATGAACATGCTTAAATTTTTATTATATTATCAATTTCTCTGCCTCTGATCACATGAGATGGCTGAAAATTGCTACAGAGACAGTTTTAGACCTAAGGAATCCAAAAAACTACCTGTAGAAGTGCTAAGAGAACTGCTTCATATGATAGCAGAGCATTTAATTTGCCTCATACATTTTTCAGAGGCCAAACTTTAAACATGAATAAAAAAAGGGTATAAAATTTTGAAGTTGAAATTCACATATTTTGTTCTTGTACCAATACTCTTTTATGCCAAATAAAAAAATTCAATTAGATTTTATGCCTAGTGTGAAAAAAAACATGTTTTCTTAATTTCTTCAGCACTATTTTGTAACATTAACTCTATGACATAATGTGTACATTATGTGTAATAACAATACTCAATAATCATGCATTGATGATGCTAAACTAGCACTGACAATGGCTCTAGCACCTGTGTTTACTAGTTTTTGCTCTGTTACTATTACAGAAAGAGCACTTACTCTGTAACTACTCAATGAGACTCCAGCAATTAGCCTGCTTTGTACCTCTAAGTTTTCAATCAATGTAATCCATAACAGTAAGTGTAACTGTATAACCCTAACTTCTGTGTAATTAAGAAACAGCAGTGTGTTGTACACCATTTGTGAAATATAATTAATGATATTGGTGTACCAGTTGCCATTCTCCTATTCACAGGGAGGGCCAACATTGCTATGAGACTTATTAAAATTTATCAGTGTTCTTATTTTATTTTTAAATGGTCTTGTTAGTACCATACTTTTTAAACACAACATTTGTTATGAATAAATTATAGCAATGTGATATAATTTTGAAATAAACATTTGTTATGAGTCCATCACAGCAATGTGCACAACACACTGCTGTTTCCTAATGATACAGAAGTCAGGGTTCTACAGTCACACCTACTGTTGCAGATTACATTGATTGAAAACTTGTGGAGGTACAAGCAGGCTAATTGCTGGAGTCTCATTGAACATCTTTCTGTTGTAATAGCAACTAAAACTGCTAAACACAGGTGTTAGAGCCAATGTTAGTGCTAGTTTGGCATCATAAGTGCATGATTATTGAGTATTGTCATTACACATAATATACACCTTATGATGTCATAGATCTAATGTTACAAAATAGTGCTGAATTAACAGTTAAGAAAACATAGTTTTTTTCATAGTAGGCATCAAATCTAATTGAATTTTTTTACTTGGCATGAAGGAGTATTGATACAAGAATAAAATATGGGAATTTCAACTTCAAAATTTTATACCCTTTTTTTTTGTAGATGCTTAAAGTTGGGTCTCCGAAAAATGTATGGGGCAAATTGAATGCTCTGTTATCATATGAAGTAGTTGTCCTAGCACCTTTTCAGATAATTTTTTGGATTTCTTGGGTCTTGAAATGTCTGTCTAGCAATTTTCAGCCATCCCATGTGATCAGAGGCAGAGAAATTAGGAATTAAAAAAAAAATTAAGCATGTTCATTGAAGCGTAACAAGTAAAAATGGTGTTTTTAAAAGTGATCATAACTCCACAAATAATGGGAGTTTTTCAAAAATTTTTTTGCATTATTAATTTTTCAGTGACATCTACAAGTGTGCCAAATTTCATTGAAATACAAAACACGTGGTGTAACCCATTTGCTCATTTGGTGTGGAATGACCCTGCTGCTAACCACACACTGTAATTGTTTTGTGAGGAAAGCAGTGAATGTGTCGCCTCTTGTATAATACGGTATATGACCCACTAACAGTAGATTACAGTGGAGGTCACCAACCAAGAGTTAGGCTGCTGGTACTCTACTTTGTCCTTTTGACCTAGAAAATAGCCCTGTCTAAGCAGGCAACACGGACAGAGAAAGCAAACATGAATACGATAATTCTACGCAAGCTGGAGCCATGCAGTTCTCTTGCCATCCTACTTTCAGGTAGTTCCAAGGNGAATTTAAAAGCCCACAAACATTATAAAGAGAATTCAACCAACTGTTATTTTCAGAATCTTAGCAGCATGAGAGCTGCTTCGACAAGTCCTTGGTGGAAAAGAAAACTCATACCAATGCTCATGTAACTGTAAACAGCCAATGAGGGATCTCTCGAGATTCACACCAACATCCGGGCGAGAATAGATATTAGAATATAATTACAATTTCATCATAATCAAAGAGAATATGCAGAGAAGCGCTATGTTTCCTCGTTCTCTCCTCAAAGGTGGACAAAAAATTTCCAACGAATTTTACTTCACACAGGTTAATGAAATTGAACGGCCAATTGTTACACAATATATATACCATGTACAACATGTGACTACATAATCTGTTTACGAGCAACTCTTCCAGACAGTATTTTTCCATTATAAGATTGTGAGGCACAGAGCAGACTCGACACCAAGCACCTCATGTGTGGAGACCCGCAACAAATGTAACAGCTTAGCAAAGTCTCACAGGGTGCTACGGCACCCGGTTTATTAACTGCTGCTATACAGCATTTACAGACACAGATGTTGTATTAGGAATGTATTATTGTTTTAATTTTTAGCTTCTGTCTTGGCTGGTGAACATTTGTCATGGAAGTTATATAATGTGAATGAAAGGGTGCTTCTGAGCAGTTTCATTTTGAAGCACAAATAGCTAGTTTCATTCAATTGGACTCTAAAGCTGTTTGTATTTTCATTGAAGGAGTGCAGTGTAAGCAAGCTATTGTTTTGATCACTAGCTTGCTCATGAAGTACATGCCTGTTTTGGTAACAAACCAGCATAGATGAAAATACACACTGTAGTAGTGTTAACAGGCATTACATAAGCACACTCAAAAGATTGCTTTAAATGGGAACATTAACCATGCAAAATGAACCATGCTGGATAGAATGTAAATTGATTGACTCACAACAACATGGTTATTGACTTATTGTGCCTCCTGAAATACAAATGTCAGCAAGTACATTGCCCATGCATGTTTAGGCTAATGTTGCTCACAATGTAGGTGCATATGATACTTATAGATCTGATGGGAAACACATGGCCATAAGGTCTGCACCTGGAAAATAGCCAAATCTGTTCCTCCAGCCAACATGTAGGCTCAAGAACTGTCAGAGTGGTAAAATCCTTTAACTTCTTAACCCAGTAACAGCAAAGAAGTAATAGCAAGGTGTAGTGTATCAAGCACACCATGGTGAAACAATCTTACCAGTATTATAATGTAGAATAGAAGATTTTTAGCAGTAATTTGAAAAAAAAGTCGCAAAGATGGGGCATTGAATGGAAATGCAAAAGGTATTGCAAGTTAAGAGAAATTGTAATTGTAAAGATTCTTACCTTCAGTTGAAATCCATAGCTTCATAAAGGTACACCTATCATATCATGTACTGCCAGTCACAGAAAACATATATTGTAAATATTGGCTTCAAAGTTTGCACCAAGTACTGAGTATCTGCAGTTTATAAAGATTTACAAAGATCAGGTGTTTTGCCCAAAATAAGGAAGCTCACAAAGATGTGTTTTGTGTGAATGCAATTCAAATATTTCATGGCCTTGTTGAACCCTTTGAATGCCATGTTCAAATCACCCACAATTTTTAACTTTAAAACTGTATATTTCATGGTTTCAGTGGTCTTCTTTCTGATCTGCATCCAATGTAATTACTTATTGAAAATGAACAGTTTTGCTTAAGCACACAATAAAAAGACAGTCAAGTATGAACACTCATAGAAAAAGCAACCCAAAAGAGGGAAGAGAAGCCCAATTTGCTTAAAATGTTATTGGTGGCAAACTCCTGGATAAACACTAAATAAAATTTTTAGTGTTTTGGCAAAGTTCGGTAAAATTACCAATTTTATGTTTTTTGGCCATAACTTCTGTACCAGAAACTCTAGAAAGCCAATCAAAGGGTCAAAAGACTTGGATTTTAGTCTAGTTTCCACAAAAAATTTAAGCGAAATGCTTCCATCTAACACAGGGGTAGGGAACCTACAGCCAGCAGGCCAAATTGAATATTTGATATGGCATCAGAATTTTAGTTGTCCAAGTTAGAGTACAACATTCCATCAAAACGAAGCAGCATGATAAGCAGGTACTTAGAGAGTAATTCAAAAGAAGTTACTCATAGTTTTGGATGAAGTTGAATTTTAGGATAAAAATTAATTAAATTTGTGGCCCCCCAGCAAATAATGAAAAATTCATGCGGCCTGAGATAGTAATTAGGTTCCCCATCTCTGATCTAAAGGTATGGACCCAGGGCCCGATAACTTTGGCCAAAAAGGCCTAAACCTACTAGACATGGGGCTATTACATCACAAATGTAATCGATTATGATTATTTGCCATCTGCTCAATTACGATTACAAAAAACAATTGAAAGTAATCACGATTGCAATCCAGATTACATTTGTCTTAAAACATCTTCAGAACAAAAACAAAACCCATTTGCATGGTTTGATGTTAGTACTGTATATTTTCAGACTACATACGATATGAATCAACGCAATAAATGAAATTTTTAGGCTGTAATGATCAAACACCAGAACAAAGAGAAAAGCACACTGATTGTTGACTGATACGTTCTTGCAGTCAAAAAATCAGTGGCGTAACTAGAGGTTTGAGCTAGAGGGGAAACTTAGCTGAAAGAGGCCCACCGCCCTCTGTAGGGGACCTAGTTAACACTCAGAAAAACCTTGAGAAATGATGGTGAATCCAGGTGTGGATAGCTATACTAGAAACAAAATTCAATTGAAAATACATCGAAAAACACAACAAGATGACAACCTACTAAAACCCAATTGAAATAATTCTAAAAGCGAAACATAAATTAACTACTGACTTGGATTTTACATTTATCTGGCCAGGGGGGTCGAATTGCGCCTCTTCCATCCCGTCAGTTACTCCACTGAAACAAATGGGTAGCACTTTAACTCTTTGGCGTCTGCTAGGTTTCGGGGATTTTCGGAAAAAAATGTGCCTAAACGCACGTGGCTTTGCGCGGGAATTTCTCCGGTCTGGTATGCTCTACAGACCCAGTAAAAGACGTGGCAAGTCTTTCAGTCTGCACTCGAAAAAAAATTTTTGCTTGGGGGTTGTAGGTTTTTTGTGAGTGACGTCATGAATGGATGACTTTTTG
>JGI24022J15233_10011680_pt1 | contig 10036 bp, 7 predicted proteins | sample Ectturendosymbi2_FD_15233 | JGI IMG/M metagenome (IMG submission 15233)
ATTTTTGTGAACAACCAAACGATGTAATATTTAACGGAGATACTTCATCATTTGACAGTTTCCACTGTAACAACGTTACGTAATTAAATCAAGCCACTTGGTTTATGTATACAAATCAGTAAGAACACAGAGTATATTTCTATTATCCGAGTTATACATATTTCTTATACTTCTTTACGTTACAAAGACGATAAATATTTCTCTTGCACATTTCCGTTTCTTGAAAAGCTACAAATCTTTTTAATACACCTCCACCCCTACCAAACTCTCCATTGATATCCTCTTACCAGCAGCAAAAACATTTGGCCTAAAATTAGCGTAGCCTACTTCACAAAATGATTTCAATCTATTTTTACAGTTGGTTGGTGGAGGATCTATCCTTTCATTCTCCCCTTGTTGGCCCCTGCATACATACCCACACAGAGTTGTAAAAGGGCCTCATTTTGAAGCCTGGACGCGGTGCGAACCCGGCTCGAGCCCGACATTTATTTTTGAAGCCCGATTCAGACCCGAAAGCCAACTTAACCGAGGGAGTTAAGATATGCGCAACTGCGGAGTAACAAAAAACGTTGTGTGCAGGTGTAGTTGCAGGTACACGGTTTATCACACCGACAAAAGCAAACACCTTGACCAAAACATTGGCATAATCTGGCACAAACATAGCATGTTTGTCAACGATAATACTGCAGAATATAATGTTTTTCACGAAAAAAGCTATCACGAAACTATCCACAATGTCGCTACAGGCATAAAAGAAACTTTCTAGGATTGCGCTGCAGGCATGAAAAGCCAGTTTGTGGGCTTCTTGAAACAAGCAAAGTGTCGCGTGAGTGCTTGATCTTTTCGACGCAACGCCATCTCGTGCTAATTTCCTCACCGCTGTCGGCTTCTCAAAAACAATGTGAGACTAATCCCAGCAGAGAATAAAAGAACGAAGCTGTGTTTGCAAACAGAACTAGCTGAAGAAAAATCACAATCACTTCATTCACAGAAGTTACCGCGGTGAGCGCAACAAATCTACGTCACGAAAGAAAAAAATCGTTACTCTTTTAATAATGTTATAAAAAAGTTTTGTATGCAGGCCCGAAATATTTTGACAAACTTAAGCCCGAGCCCGGCCCGATCCGAAAAGCCCGGCCTGACTTACAACTCTCCACCATGTCAAAAGTTTCAATCTAAGAGTTCTACTGTACTTGCATAACGACACGAGAATATATTTGAGATTAAACGAAAGTGCACAACGGTGCATTGGCAAAAATGCAATAAGTTTCACCTCTAACACGAAAAGAATGTCAACAAAACTAGGTGCGATGTACTTGTAAAGCAAATGTTTCGCACTTGGATGAAAACATTCCTGCATTGTGGGTTTGGTTAAAATCAAGTAATCAGATGACTTGCGAACCAATGCATTCAGAACAAGAATATAGTTTAAGAGTCACGGAAAAAAAATATTTTTCATTTGTTGGTCACCATTGTCGTGACATTACAAGAAGTGAGGATAAATGTATATTTTATCCTTATTTCCGAGTCAAGTCTCTACTGTTACGTACAAGTTGTGGGAATGTACGTGTTTTAGGACAATTCCGCGAGAGCACTGGTTAATTTGGTAGGAATATTGTCCAAGGCACGCCCAAGTTAATAATTAAGAAACTTAGGCCGGCCTGGTATCGCTCGACTTTACGCTCAGTTTAACATCAAACGTATTTGTATTCACTCTTGGTTTTATAATTGTAGCTTTAAGCACTGCGCTATTAATCTCAAATGCACCAGAACGGTATTCGAAAACAACAGGGTTTTATACCAGTAACATAGATTAAAGCTGGTAACAGAAGTTACTGCGAACAACAGGGGTTAATATGAGTTCAATTCTTTCATGGAGGAAGAGAGTAAACCGTATTTGCCATAAGTTCAACGTACTAGTCTATCAGACTACCTGTAGACCAGTACTACTCAAAGCAGAGGCTCAAGTCAGAACTTTGCTGCTACTCCGAGAGTGCCCAGAGGAAGACTGACTCAAGCGAGATTTTCTGGTCCTGAGGAAAACACAATGCGTCGCGCTATGTCACGTGCCTGCGTATCGTACAGTGCGTGGTCCATTAGCGACACTAGTGGTCACGCGTTCGACGCATGATTACGTCGAATCCGAAAATCGAGGTGACGCATCAACGCGTATCGCTGTTATCCGCCTAGGTCGGGAATATTATTAATAATTTCGTTTGGGATGTTATTGAAAAATGATTTCTATAATGTTGTGGGTTACTCTCTTCCTAGGTGTGACTTACAATACATATGGAATATAAGTATACAATAGTTCAAATAAATACACAATACAGTGTCTTTGTAGAACAAGTGTCGTTGATTGTTACATTGTTCCAACTTCGTTCTTCTGGAATTCAATCCATTCGGTGATGCGACTTTTAACATTGACATTCTAATGCTTCTTCTTTGTCTTTGCTGTTCAATGATATTATCGACAATCTTCCAAGTTGTTTTCTGAACTTGCGTTTGAGGTCTTTCTTTGTTTGTATTTCAGAGTCACAAGACGTTTCATGTTGAGGATGCAACGCGAACTCAACACTACGTTTTGAGCTATAGGTCAATATACAGCCAGGCAAATACTGCAGGCAACTTCTCCAACGTTTTGATTGAAATCCTGTTCGCTAATGGTTGAAAACAGTCTTTTGCTAAACTCCCCATCCCATAACTAAGTCTCCACAATGGTGCTGCTTTTTGTCTTTGGCAAAATCTTCGCAGAGATTTGCCTGAAAATCTGACTTTCTAACATATACACTAGCATAATTAAATTATGCGCTGTCTGTCTCTGAATACGTGACAACCAACGTTAAAGCATAGCCCGTTAAATTTCTGCATGAAACAAATAATGGCTTTACTGTGGTCTCTCACACGTGCAGTTGTAACACTCCCACTGTTACAAGAAAGTAACCTTTCTAACAGTGTATCACACAGAGTAAAATGTCGAACAGAAGTAGTTAACCATCTTTCACGGTCACTAGAAACTTAAAAAATGCTAAAAATTATTTTAACGAAGCTAAAATTTATAAACTAACAGAATCAGTGATCCCGCTCCAAACTTTGTTTCAAGATGAACTTAGCTATGTGTAACCTACCATCTAACATGAAAAGCCCTTCACACAAAACGTGACAAACATCACTTTTATTTTTGAAACCTCTCCAAATACAAAACCTAAAAGAAAAAAGTGGAGGGGACATGTCATATTATATTCTCCCCACCTGAAAACGTGGGGGACACGTCCCCCGTGTCCCCCACCAAATTGCGTCTATCAATGGAACTAGTTTGCTTCTTTAAGGACATGCAGTTATTTAACGTTACATCACATGAAAATTCCAAACTTGATTCTTTTAGACTTGGATTGACTTCTCAAATTGAAAAACCACTGAGTTGCAGAAGAGTCTGAAAGGTTGATTTGTGAAATATATGCAAAAACAAAATTTAACTATATTTATGTAGTACAGTAACTGTTAACAAACATGCTATCACAGACTAGGCCTGTACGCCAGAATTTCGCAGCAAGGGGGGAAAAAACACAAGGAGTGCCATTTTTTTCAAATGCAATATTGGATGTATGCAGCAACCGGTGGGGCAAAAATGAAATGGGGGTCCGGATACCACTGCCCCCGTTGGCGATGGCCCTGTCATAGATCAAAAAAGTTACTACTGTTTAGGAAAAATGTTCTTTTTTGGTAATGAGTACAGTATTGTAGTAACTTCAACCTCCTTAACTTAACGCTCCGTTTTGTACTTCCTTCTTACTTTTCATTGTTCACCATCTTCAACGTTCAAGCACTGTTTTTGCTTTTTTTGGTGTAAGCACTGTAAGCAGTTCTCTTTCATTCAGTTTTCTGTTCTTACTGTTGTATTATTTTTAACATTCTTTTTCTATTCATGACACTGCGTTTATTTAATGCAGACAGTGTATACTATGCTAAGCATTTAATGAGATTAATTAAAAATCATAGCAAAATATTGAAATTGCTGCAATTTGAAAATTTTTCGCTCTAAAATCCTGATTTTTGAAGTTTTTGAAAAAAAAGGTAAGGGATAGAATGCATTATAATTTTGATTATGAAGCAGAAAACAGGATTTAAAAATTTTGGAAATATCAGTTGTCGGTATCGACTATCATGGCCGATGTATCGGCATCGGCCCCCAAAAAGCCTTATCGGTCTATCTCTAGTCTAAAACAGTGCTTTTCAACCGGGTTTTCGCGGAACCTCAGTGTTCTGCAAGTGGCTGCCAGGGGTTCTGCCGCAACAGACCGACATTGCCTGGGACGAAATTCACAACCGCACTTCTATGAGGTTGTAGCAATACAACTGTTTCACAGTATCCATAGACACTTGGATCATTGCATCGGGTTCCATGAGCAACGCAAACATTTGCAGTAGGTTCCGCTGCAGCAAAAAGGTTGAAAAACACTGTTCTAAAGCATTTGTGATGTCAAGTCAACTGCCAGCCCGTTTCCTGCGTAGGTTTATAAATGTTTATTTTGCCCCTTGTGGTCCAACCTATGTTTACACGAACTATGGATGCCATCTGTGCAGTCCGTTTTCCCGTTGCTCGAGCCTGAAATATATTTTTATATTTTTGTTATGCTTGTACTCATAGGCTTGTCATTAAGCGTTGTTTAGCTTTAAGAAAAACATTTTAGACCAGTTTACACATTTCATCGCGCATCAACAAAAGTTTCAACTGTTCGAAGTGATAGAGACAGATGTTTTTTACTTCAAAACAACGTTTGGGTACGGTTCGCGAAAAAAAACGCCGTAAAACTGCTCTTGACAATCCCAAAAATACTTTGTTGTACAAATCATAGAAATATTCGCTGCAGAAAGCTGAAATGATGAAAAAAGTTATGTAAGCTTCACACCCACAAGAAAACAACAATTATCAGAATTTGTGACAATTTATTTTGATCAAAATCGAAATTGCTTTCAGAGGGAAGGAAAAACGTAGTATGTTACTGTCGAACCATACGCAAGCTGACGGCTTCCATTCGCAAAGAACACGAAACCATCAACGAACCCCAAGTTCCAACAAGCACAGCGTCAATAAGCCGTGTTCAGTCCTAAATACGACCACCTAAATACGATTCCCTGTTTCAAAAGTGATCCACTGTTTTTATGCTGCGGAAGAGAATGTTAAAACAGATTGCGATAGGTGGCCTGAACAATCGCTTTCTGTTTCATTTCCTTCGACTCATGCACTCCTAATGCACCTCGTGAGATTCACTTCTTGTTTCTACTGTATGAATGCAATGAAACCTCTTGTTTACCTTTGTACAATTAAGGATATATTACTCACTGCGTATAGTTTTTCATAACTTTGGTAATGCGAGATATGCACGGGCAATTAGTTTGTCGTTATGCTTTGCCAAACTTTTTCAGATGGTTTGGTCAACATCAATAAAGACAATACCTACCAATTTCTACGGTCGGACCGTGGTGTGTGGCAAGAAGGTGGATCTTTTAATGGCTGCGGCACTATTACAGCTGCTGCGTCATGTGGGAATTTATATGTTTTTGGTGAGTTGTAGTGCCCTTGAAAGGAAAAAATGTGCTGGTTCGAGACATGTTTCTGCCCCCCTTATAAATTATCAATCATAACTGATTAAGAGCTTCATTAGCTTTTCAATAGTATGACTAGAAACGTACATGTGTTATTTTGCATCTTACAGTATAACCATTGTGGCGACGTGCTTAGTTTATTTCAAAATGTCTCAGGATGATCGCAGTGAATGCGCATAACACAAACGCTTTGCGAATTTCTCAACTATACATCAAATTTAACATTAATGGCAGGGATAGCAGTTCTCACAAGCAAAGCAAGTTTAAAAATTCTATAAACCTAATACAGTTGTAGTAGGACAATAATTTAGTAAAAACTACCTGCATTTTGGCTTAACAATGAACATAATGTACAAGTGTGTCATACATGATAATACAAAAAAAATCAAATCAAATTTGCCATTTGGAAGTTTAGTGAGCCTAGGCCTACTTACAGTGACGGATTTACGCATAGCCCATGGCCTAGGGACCCGCGCTTTTAGGGGCCCCGCGCAAATCCTTCCGTTGACGACTCATTACTAACTTAAAATTTGTGAAATTGCGCAGAGGCATAACTTCACAATTTACTTTGAAACGAGCGAAAATGCAAACGTCAAAACTCTTATCAGTACAGTAACAACACGATAATATTGCTTGTCACGCAATATAAGAATGCCACTACTGCTTTTCTTCGGGGGTCTGCAGTGTCTAGCGGTCTTGCATTAGAATCTGATGTTACGGCCGTACTAAATTGCGAAAAATTTATTGACGACTTCACTTGCCTGAAGGCACGAAAAAACTTTTGTGATATAGTGTGAGCTGTTGGATATGTTGGTGGCAAACATTTGGTATCAGTTGATGCAGATAATTATATATTTGCCGTCTTCTACATGGATATAATTTCTTGTGATAGTGAGGGCTGCGTGTGGTAACGGTTTCAAATGTGCCTTCCAGAAAGACTCAGAAATAGTAGTGGTGTAGCTAGACATTTTTACTGGGGTGATCGCTGATCAAAAACACGGACGCCTCGCATTGTTCATGAATTTAAAGAAATATTCACCAAGTGACGTCATTTTACTACAATGGCCCACGTGTCCCCCTTGGTTACGCCCCTGTTCTACAGAATACCTTGTTGTTCTGTGTAGTGCTTTATAGCAAAGTGAGAGTTTTAAAGCCTTATAAAATTTCTTTATTTAATTTATCAGTGGTGGGTTTCAGTTGTCAAAGTTGTAGCAAACTAGCAGTAAATCAATTAGTAATTTCTGAAATACTAGAGCTCTAGTCACTGCAGCACAGTGGTCTCTAGTAGGAAGCGATTTGTCAGTTACACTGTTTCTGAAATATATGAGCCTTAGTAGGCAAATTTATAGCGTGTTTGATGCGGAACCTACGTTTAGTTGTTTCCAATTAGATTGCCAGTATACAGAACTTGCTTGTAGAAGCTCTAGATATAGATGTTAATTAAATCAGCTAGAACAGTTTCTCGTGAGTTTTCCTTGGAAATACGTGTCTACTTTGGGCTTGCGTCCAAGGGCGTACGCAAGGGGGGGTTGTGGTTAACTCCCCCCATTGAGTTTGATATGTTACAAAAACTTTATTACCTGCGCAAAAGAGATTAATTGTTTTCACATACTTTTTGCTTGTTGATTTGTCGACTTAATGCAAATTCCCCGGAATCACTTTGTATGCAAATTTCAAGGAACGTTGTATATGGGCTAAAAAGTATTATTTAGGTTTTGGTGGGAACCTGGGTTATCGTCTGCATCCAGGAATCATCTCATCATTTTTTGCAAGCCTTTCATCCACTGCGCATATTTAAGATTGTGTTCCGCGATAGTTCACTTTATCCTAAACAATTGTCTTTATTTTGTCTGCTATGGCTGATCAGCGCATGCGCTGACGGCATTGGCTACATCAGCAATTTATGTAGCGTGATAGAACTGTTGCACGAGCTCAAACACAGCAATTGTTAAAATAGAAGCATTCAGGCATTTGATTATGTCTCAGCAGGGAAAAAGGAAAACTGAATGCTTGCTGGACTTCTACTCGTAACAAAAAAAACGGAAGTTTTCTTGCGTACTTTATGCGTATTCTCAATTCTTGTGTAGCATAGCAAGATTCGATCTTGCAAACCGGGCTGTGCGCCAACCAGTCAGCCGCACACCTATATACTCGTATTCGACGTGACATAAGCGCAGCTTGATTTTGCAGTTGTAAATTGCTCTGACGTAGTGATGAGTATGTTTTACTCCCTTGTTTCAATGCACAGCCTGATATTTTTGCAGGTATGAACTCCTGTGTCGTAGCGTTGGGTGTATTTTCTTCCGATATCCTAACTTCGATGGCTGAGGGTGTTGCGAAAATACTTTGTTGTGCAAAAACTGTCTTCATGCGGTTTACCATCAGGCTATAGAATAGAGGATTAAAACACTATATTTTGTGTTGCGTGGGAAATGGCAACTTAAAACGGCATAAATAAATCATGTGTCCACTGAATGGATTGTACTTCTTTGGTCCATAAAATATGTGGTTACTATACGAAAGCAGTTTACGTACAACTAATCAGATCGACAACTAGACGATATTTTCGATGGCGGCAACACGGTCCCGCATGAAAACATTTGTATATATACGAAAAATAAACCTACAAAAAATTCTAGCAATCACGGAAATTTAACGAAGAGAACTTCTCAACTGCACGAAAAAGCTATAAATTCCAAGAAAAAATTGTATTGCCATTTGTTGTTAAGAAGAATGTAGAAAACGCTTTAATTTCTGTTGAAGATCTAAGCTGAGGCAATCGTAGAGCCAAAGTCGACACCACAAAAGATAAAGCTTTGAGGGGGCATTTCAAATAAGAGGGACATACTTTCATGCTTTTAAAACAAGCGACTGAATGGGTCGCACCTTGCGTGGGGCTCCAAAAACTAAGATGGCCTAGGGTCCCGCGCTCTCTAAATCCGTTCCTGCCTACTTATATTACTAACCATTAATAGTCACACGCAGTACATAAATCTACATCTCAATCACAATTCACTCTTGATGCATGTCCAACCGGGCAATTAGGAAGTTTTTTCCAAATTGACACCGTGTATGATAGCATTTGCTTCAGCATAGAATTGGAAGCTTTTTGCAATTTGCAATGGCTGTTGGCCATGTGGGTATAGTCTCAGTGTTCCGAAAACGTAACAATGCTACTCCGCTTCCTAGGTGCGATATCTGCCGTTAAATATCACAGAAATTGTAACAGGTTTGACTCTCGACTACGCACAACAGAAAGAACAGGCTTCATTCTATAACACTAATGTGACATCATAAAACATGTTTTTCCACTGTTCCGATAAGTCACACAGTATTTCGTGCATTGGGCTAATAATGTAACAGCAGCTATTGAGATGTTCCCAAACGCACACCGAAAGAAATGGCGATTCGTTATATATACAGGCCTGTAGCAAGGCATCATGGTTTGGGGAGGCAAAATACAAGGGGGCAAGACTTTTGTTGTTATTTTATGTTTAAATCAAAATTTTTTGGGCACAACAAAATTTGGGTGGACCAAAAAAATTTGGAGGGGCACGCCCCCGAATGTCCCCCGTCTGTGCGGGCATGTTGCATAAAGACTGTTACGGCAAGAGCGCTCACAACGTTGGTGGCGCGGATTTGTGCGATGGAACATCCAGAGCGTTGTCAGATTGGCTCTTAACCACCCTTTCGCCTGATGACAAGTGCGTCCGCTTCCGTGCTAGCACGTCTGGAGTTCGACTCTCGGTCGGGTCTTACCGAAACCTTGTAAATTGGTACTGCAGCCTTCTTATCAGGCGCACAGTATGCAGAAGAGCGGCAGGAAACACAACCAGAACACAAAACAAACCAAGTCAAATGATACCAGACATTGTATGAACTCAGTTGTGGCGCTACAAGACTACTGTAATTATAAAGCGCCATCAAAAATCAGGTGGTACGCGATCTCAAAAAGTTTGAGAACCACTGGTATACAATATATATTGCATTTGTAAGTTAGAGCCGTCTCTCTACCCTTGACTTTTACTCTTCTGTTTTTTGCCCTCAAAGCAGAGCCGGTAGCAGGGCCGGCCCTAGCAGGTGCGGGGCCCAATACAAGACCTAGACGCGGGGCCCCTCTGAGCAGTGACTTTATGACGTCATCGTGTTCAGTCAACCGTGTTACGATCGTGGTAGAGCTCAAATATACAGTAAAGCACTAACACGAGAATTGAGCATTTTGCTAACGTTCGAGAGGAAATTCGCTAGTTCTGACGAGAGCGTTCTTTGTTGACCATGAAATTTATATGGCGTTTCCACTGAATTCTCAAGCGTAAGGTGTATCTGGTAAAAATGAACAATCTACCCAAACACCATGGCGTGGGGCCCCAGAGGCGCGGGGCCCAATGCAGCTGCATCGGTTGCATCGGCTTAAGGACTGCCCTGGCCG
>JGI24022J15233_10011681_pt1 | contig 10036 bp, 8 predicted proteins | sample Ectturendosymbi2_FD_15233 | JGI IMG/M metagenome (IMG submission 15233)
AGCGTGACCCGTCACCTCACACTAATACTATCGTCGGGTCTGCCAGACACGAACTCGCTCCATTGTGCAAATACTAGTAGAGCGTGGATGACCGCAATCGCACCTATTACTAGTCACACAAAAACATGAAGCTACTAAAGAGTTCAAAACGCCCCGACTTCCGCTTCCGCAGTTTAACGTGGATGACCTCATTTGACCCGGGCCTGGCAGACCTGCGATAGTATTCCAGGGTTAAGGGTGGACACACGGGAGTTGCAAGAAATGTGAGGATTCCAAGGCTTGTCCTGATCTCCGACTTTTCACCCATATGGTAATGATGACAGTGTCGTAGTTAGCCCAAAAATTTGGGCTAGTCAAAAAATTTTGGGGGGGCAAAATGTTTGACTTTAGGCGAATAACACTATTTTGCTTAGAAAAACGCCTCTCAAAGCGCAAAATGACTATATTTTCTAAACATGTGGAGTGTCCATTGCCTCTTTGCCCTCCCCTGGCTACGATGATGTGCCTTTCTTGTTCTAGTGGTCAACACACGATTTTGCGAAGACGCATTGAACTCCTCACAGGTATAACAGAAGTTATCTGCAGAATTTACACAAACACGAGGCATTTCAAAATATACTGAAATCTACTTTTAGCAGGTTATTGTACTCGTAGTGTAAGAGCTCAATTCTAAACAAAACAGGACGCAGTGCAAGTTTTCGATACAACTATATTAAGCAGCTACTCTACTTTGGAGTTTATTTTCACCTGCTAGAAACCATCGACTTAGTCTAAATTAGGTTAATGTTTGCTGGCTGACGTTACCTGCAGTATTTCACTGTTTATCACGCAAATTAACAAAGCTACACTCCAATTTAAGCTCTGTGGCTGATGTAAATCAGCGAAATCTTTTCAAATCGCTTGTACTGTCTTGAGATATGCCCTCCCTGATAACTGCATTTCATCTCTGTTGCTGAAAAACTTCTTATCTGTATAGAAAGAATGCACGTTGTATTTCCATCTTTTATAAGCCTAGCTATTATTATAATACACGTGACCTCACCCCTCTCAAATATCTTGAAACATGAGCGCCTGCAGTAAATGTAACAGTCACGACAGGTCTTCGAAAAATGTGGTTATTGAAAAGGTAACTTGGTGGTTGTTTTGAAAAGATCTTCCAGCCCTGTTATCTAAATGGGATAAATTTGTGACTGACAGCAGTGGCGTAGGCAGAGAATTTTCATGGGGTGTGTTTCATTCCGTGACGTAGCCTATGGTAACCATTTCTACATCGTGTGCGCCCACGTCTTAAGCAATTGTCACGCAGCCGGAATTTTCGCAAAAGTCCGTCCTTCCACACCCACGATCCAAAGGTTCTACAGTCTTCCAGGGCGTGCGGGTTTGAGCAACACCAACACTTACTCGTTTGTGGCTTGGAAGATTCAGTTGCTTCATCTTCTATAACAGCGTGACTTGACGCCTTGCAATGACCACCCTTAATAAAGGACTTACCACTGTCGCGCTGTTCTTCCATCATTTTGTTGAGTGGAGAATTTGCAATGTTGTCCTCAGCTTCGACAAACTCCACCAGCTCCTTAAAACGTGGGGTGCGTTGGGTTTCCTTCGTAATTTGCGCTACACGACGTTTCCAGCGTTCTAGGAGCTTTGGTGAGAAGCGCTTAGAAACCTTCACTAAAGTGGAAGTGTTATCCATCTCGGCACACTCGTCAATTTCGGAAAGTGTCAACCAACAATCCCAACCCTTCAAGGACCGCAAAGCCACTATAGTGGCCCAAACTTTGGCCAGTCATAACTTGCCGACCAATAAAGCTAGAGAGTTGATCAAACATTCTACGGATTCGGCAAGTCTTCGACTTGAGATCGAAAAAAAAGTTTTTCGGCTTGGATTTTGGGTTCTTTGTGTGTTACGTCACAGTGAGAGCATGTTTGTGCATTTTTGGCGCCTTTGCCTGGCCTTGGGCCCCAGCTCAATGCGAACTTCTTTTCGCTCAATGTTTTTTTTTTTTTGCATTTGTGACTCGAAAACGAGTCTTTAGAGCCCTTGACTGATTTGCCAGCTCATCGGGAGACAAAATTATGGCTCAAAAACCCAATTTTTGGAAAAAATTTGAAGTTTTCAAAAAAGACAACATTGGCCACTTCTGTCCAACTTTGGCCACTCGTGGTTGGCAGTCAGATTGAGCTAGAGAGCTTTTCAAACCCTCTAAAACTCGTGAAGTCTTCTATATTAGATTTTTAAAATAACTTTCATAATTTTTTGGCCTTTTTGGTCCATGGCCCCATGATTGGAGGATGTTTTGCGAATATTCTTATGATGTATCCGCGGATCCAACGCGCGGATAGTGTGGCTCAAAGTTTTGTTGTATCCTTGACTCGAATACGAGTTTTCAGAGCCGTTGATCGACTTTCTAGCATTTCTAGCTCCAAATCTAGGTCAGAAAGAGCCAAATACTTTTCCGATCTGCTAGGCCAATTCTGGGGATTTCTATAATTAACTTACTGCTCTTTGGCCCTAATTTGGGGTCCAGGAACGCTCAAAAATCAATAAAACCCCCATAAAACGCAAAATATGGCCTAAAAACGAAAAAAAATTGTGTCAAAAAATGGCTCTGCGGGTCTTAAAGGGTGGCTTGATGATGTCATCAAAGTATATCGAAAAATGCATAAACATCCTCTCATTATGTATACATCAACAGAAAACGTGACATCCAAAATCAGAATGCTTTTTTTTGCTGCAAACGTCATGACTTCACGAGTTTTTAGAGGGTTTGAACGGCTCTCTAGCTCATTCTGACGGCTAGTTATGACCAGCTACAGTCAGGGGTGGAATTCCCCCAGATTAGCGTTTGTGGGAGCAAAATTTTGACCATTATTTGGTTTTTGAGCCATAATTTTAGATCCAGATATGCTAGCAAGTCAATCAAGGGCTCTAAAGACTCGTTTTCGAGTCTCGAATCCAAAAAAACATTGAGCGAAAAAAATTCGCATTGGCCTGGGGCCCAGGGCCAGGCAAAGTTGGCCTAAAATTGCCCAAACATGCTCTCATTGTGACGTAACACACAAACAACCCAAAATCCAAGCCGAATTTTTTTTTTCGATCTCAAGTCGAAGACTTGCCGAATCAGTAAAGGGTTTGATCAACTCTCTAGCTCTATTGGTCGGCAAATTATGACTGGCCAAAGTTTGGGCCACTATAGTGTCTTTGCGGTCCTTAAAACACAGCGCAAACTCACGAAGACCGCCTGCGTCGTTATGGTGCACTTGCGAAGCTTCGGTGGCTTTCTTCACGCAGACATGAGCGATCATATACGGCCGTCCATAATTTGCCTCCAGCAGTCGCCATGCTTCACCGTAGCTTTGGTCGGGACGTTTTCTCTAGCAACTTTCGATTAACCGTCGGGCTTTGCCTTGACAATGCTGTAATAAATAAGACAATTTAGCACTGCTGCCGTCGATCTTATCATCGACCAGTGCCTGGAAATTACGCACGAATTTCCAGCATTCCATTGGGTCTCCATCGAAGAAAATCGCTTGGGGCCGAGGTCTAGTTAAGTGTCTTACCAAAATAGGAAGATCCACTGCTGCGTTACTTATTGGTGTCGGCTCTACACGAGCGTCTTTCAAGCGACGAGGTTCGGAACCTTGTAGGGCAAGATGAGAAGAGGTTGGATTCCGCTTAGGATACCGTTGCGAAAACGTGCAGGTCCGATCACGCAGACCTTTACTGCACTCACCCACGTTATCTCCTTCCTCACCCAGCTGGTTGCCTCGAACACTTTCTTCGTTGCATACGTAGAGTATATTGGTCGCTGGAGAGCGGTTTGTCCTACGGTCCCAGTCACGGATCGATAAAAATCCGATGAGAAACCTCCATGTTTGGAAAAGGTGTGGTTAACGATTACATTCGATGAACCCTCGGAAAGTTGATCTAATATACTTCGTTTGAGCTTGGCTGCTTCTTGCCGATGTTTTAAGCGAAGCAATTCAAGCTCTCTTTCTCTCTTGGCTTCTGATCGACGTTTCTCGATTAAACAGCAATGTTTCTCGAGTTCTTCAGCTTGAAGTCGACGCCTCTTCCTACTCTCTTCCCTTTCCTTCCGAAACTTTTCTTCTATTTCCTTAGCTTCTTGCAAGTCTGCTTCTTTGCTAAGTTCTTCTCGCTTGAACCTTTCTTCAGCTTGCTCTAAACGGAGTTTTGCAAGCGCTGCCTTTACTCCAGCCGAGCTTCTTTTTGAACTGGACCGGCTACTTCGAGAGGTGATGCTACGAGATTGAGATGATTCTGGCGAGAGCCTCTCAACATATAGATCTGCACTAGGTGTACCACCACTCACCTCCGGGGAAGCATCCATTACACGGCAAGGGGTTGTAAGCAACCAACTCTTAACCTTCTCTTTCGACTAGACTTTATCTTCATGCTGGATATCTTCATCAAAATTCTCCTCATGGGAAGCGGAGGTTGGGTTCGTTAGATGCTCATCCTCCTGTAGCTTCTCGGTTGACATTTCGCCAGAAACAACCTAGAAGCTTCGCTGACAATCAGCTTCAATCCCTTGTTCGCTGGAGAGCAGCTTTAAACTTTTGTTCGTTACGAGAACAGCTTCAAACTTTTGTTGCGTCTTCACGCTGCAAGAAAATTCGCCTTGGCCCTTTAAACGTGCCGCCTTCGACAACTTGAATGCACTCTCGCTGTATACAATCTTTAGTTTATTAAAGTACACGCTAACAGCGCATACTTAGAGCGAGTTCAAACATAGGAGCCCAGCGTACGGTTTAAAGCTGCTCCTACTGGGCCAGGTTCGCCAAAATGAGGATGCCACAACAACTGAAACCTGAAGTGGTCGTTTAAGGAACGCAGAGCACGTCAAATTAATCTACGTGCCACGAGACAGGTAATAAGCGCTTAAAGGAGATTTTGCGTTGTTACAATGACCCCATTGCCAACCCTTGGCTACACCTATGGCAATGCCCCCACTCTCCTGCGACCCTGAAGTTTTCACATTGTGACAATTCGTGACGAAGTGCGCTGCTGTGAAATTCGCGAAGACCTGAATGTCAACCACTTCTCTTCCAAATCGAGAGATTCCAGCTACGGTGGTTTGGCCGTGTCTGTCCAGAACGTCCCGGGAAAGACTGGCGATGCAAGTCCTGCTGGCTCCCCCCACAGGAAAGCGGCTAAGAGTTCGTCCAAGGACCAGGTGGAGTGATTATATCTCTGACTTTTCTTGGTCTCGCCTTAGTGTGGAGCCAGCAGAACTATCTGAGATTGCTGTTGACCGTGAGGTATCTCGAGTCCTCCTAGGATTGCTGCCTCGCAACCATGGGCGCAATTTGGTGGGGGACACGGGGGATGTGTGTCCCCAACTTTGTCATACGCTGGGGATATAATATGCCATGTCCCCCTCACTTTTCTCTCTTTAGGTTTTGTATTTTGAGAGGTTTCAAAAATAAAAGTGACGTTTGTCTTGTTTTGTGTGAAGAACTCTTCATGTCAGATCATTGGTTCCCAAACTGGGGCAAATTACCCCCGGAGATAATATGCGATTCTTTGGGGGGTAATGTGGAACCAAAACCACAATGTTGTTCTATATTATGAGCGATCACTCAAAATACTAAATGTAATTAAGACATAATCGCTTCCTTGGTCTGGGTAACAGATCGAATATGTTTGGGAACTACTGAGTTAGATGGTAGGCTACACATAGCCAAGTTGTTATTGAAACAGAGTTTGGTGTGGTATCACTGATTCTGTTATTTTATAAATTTTGCTTCGATAAAATGATTTTTAGCATTTTTCAAGCTTCTAGAGAACGCGAAAAATGGTTAACTGCTTCTGTCCGATATTTTACCCTGTGTGATATACTGTTAGAAAGTTATTTTCTTGAAACAATGAGAGTTTTACAGCTGCACATGTAAGAGACCACAATGCAGCCATGATTTGTTTCGTGCATAAATGTAACTGGCTTTTTCTCTAACGTTGGTTGTCACGTATTCAGAAACAGACAGTGTAAAATTTAATGATGCTAGTGTATGTAATGTTAGAAAGTTACATTTTCAGGCAAACCTTTGCGAAGTTTTTGCCGCAGACAAAAAGCAGCACTATCATGGAGACTTAGGTTTAGGACGGGCAGTTTTGCAAAAGACTGTCTTCAACCATTAGTGAAGAGGATTTCAATCAAACGTTGGAGAAGTATTTACCTAGCTATATATTGACCTATAGCTCAAAACGCAGGGACCTGACTAGGAATAAAATATGCATTTATCCTCAAATCTTGTAACGTCGCGACAATGGTGACCAACAAAACCAAAATATTTTTTCAGTGACTCTTACACTTTGTGCATGTGCTGAATACATTGGTTCGCAAGTCATATGATTTGCTGAGTTTAACCAAACCGACAATGCAGCAATGTTTTCATCCAAGGGCGAAACATTTGCTTCACAGGTACGTGACACCTACTTTTGCTGCACATTTTTTTCGTGTTAATGAAGGTGAGATTTTGTATTTTTGCCAATTCACCGTTGTGCATTTTGGTTTCTGTTTAATCTCAAATCTATTTTCGCGTCGTTATGCAAGTAGAACTCTTAGAATGAACCTTTTGACAAATGATTCCATCTATTAAAATTTGATGCTAGACTTGAAAAATTTGATTGTGAAAAGACCGAACTAAGTGGCATCACTGACAGAAGTCACAAGATAACAGTCACAAGACGATTAGGTATGCAGAAATTACATTGTAGTCGAGATGGATATGTGGGTATGTATGCAGAAGTCGACAATGGGAGATTGAAAGGATACATCCTCCACCCACCAGCAGTAAAATAGATTGAAATCATTTTATGAAGTAGGCTACGCTAATTTTAGGCCAAACGTTTTTGCTGCTGGTAAGAGGATATTAATGAAGATTTTGGTAGGGGTGAGGCTACATGCACGATTCCCAGTAGCATTAGAAAGATTTGTAGTTTTTTTAGAAAACGAAAATGTGCAAGAAAAATATTTATCGTGTTTGTACCGTGAAGAAACGTGAACACGACATGAAATCGCGCTGTAACCCATACTTATAAAATGCATGAACATTGATGTGTTCTACTATAAGAGTGATATGCACGTGCGACCAACACGATTCAGCATTTTGTGCACTCCAACTGACAGCTTTGATGAAACTCAACTGATGTATTCTACTATATTGCTGTGCTTGTTTGTATCCAAATACGATATTAATACAAGCAGCCTGAAATACACTACTGTGTCCAGCAATAAATGTTTAAGTATATTAATTTGTAAAACATCTGCAAGGATAAAACAAAGCTTGATGAGTGTTGCTTTCAAAACACCTTTAAAAACAAGATAAGGAACCTGCATTTATAAAACTTCACTTCTACATCTTTCTCTTTAATCTAGCTTCTGGATTTCGTTTTCTTAGCAACAGGAGCAGACAGTCTGCCTCAAAATGCCTTTAGCAGTAACTGCATATTGTGAACAGCGTAGTAGGCTATATGGAAATGGGCCCAAATATTTTGAACTATGTCCAATAGTTTTAAACGATGTCCAACACATTTTTCCAGGGGGGGCGAAAAATTTTCTAGGGGGGTTTCACCCCTTCTCCCCCACTGGTTACGGGCCTGCCGGAACGCATGTAGCCCATTTGATACTGCATAGTATGAGGGCATGAAACCGATTAAAAATACTTTTTTCATCCGGTATGCGTACTCTTTCACATGATGAGCGCATGCGAACACAGTGATAACTGGAAGATATATTCATATTATTAGATATGTTGCAGTTATTCAGGCTACTGCCGAAAGTATATCTTCACAAAAATCAGATTTAAAATTGATTCTTCTTAAAAACAAACCATTAAAAGCACAGTGACTTAACAAACAAGAATACGAGTGCAGTAGGCTAGCCTACAGCTGGGTCTCCAAACTACGGCCAGCGGGTCAAATGCGGCCCGAAGAGCCATTCCATCCGGCCCGCGAAGCTATTTTGTCAATGATGAAAAAAACAATGTTGAAAAAAAGTGCGAAATGTGTTTACGAATAATTTGTTGATTTGGTAGAATATAACATATTCCGAAACAATCACGTTGTGTAAAACATCCGGCCCTCGGCATATTTTTTATTAGCCCATGTGGCCCTCGGACAAAAAAGTTAGGAGGCCCCTGGCCTACACGATGCGTAAGTTATATAGCATACTAACAAAAATATATTGACACTCCCACTTGGTTGTACATTACAGTTTGTGTGTTATTTCAGGAAAAATATCGCATAACAAACGTTTATTCTCTGATAAGTTACCTCCGGACCACAAAAAAACCTGCGCATACAAAAACACTTCATCAGCTATTTGAAGTTCTTATAGAAGAACTTGCTGCAAGCACAGTTTCACGTCATTGTTTCAGGAAATGACTGAACTTTGTACACTTTAAGGAAGGCGGAGCAAGTAACTGTCAGCACACGTCTATTAGCTAGTGGCAAGGATGGTTTGTCAGACGAGCAGAAGTGAGACAAATTCTGGAACACTTTATTATCATTCTGAACAACTCGATGCGACTTCAGCTGATAATAAGTGCGTTTCGTCAGACCAGGGAAGACTGGCGATATTAGATACTGAAGAAAAATTTAGAGATGCGATTGAATTAGCGCCGCAAAAGCGTTGCTGGAAAACCTATTACATAATTGGCTTGAACAAAAATGGCAGTGATTTTTTGTGGTTGAATGGAAATGGAGTTAGAAATAAACTGGCATTCGAGATTCAACCTCATAAGGAGGGACACTGTGGTTGGATATCACCTGCTTACAGAAAATACGTATACAAAACACCAGGAAAAGTATTTACTGGTAAATGCGACCGTCCCAGGCCATTTCTTTGTTTCAAGCCGTCGTTTATCAACAATGTTCCATCCACTACCATATCTTCTACGACAAACTTTGTTGCAGATCCTGATGTTCTACCTAGAACAAGCAGTCTGATGTCTACTGGATTGTCAACTTCTAATGAAAACACCAATGCCAGCACTCTGCTTACAGTTGGTATTGCAACTGGTGTTTTTTTATTAATGCTGTTGCTGGCTGTTGTGACATACCTAGCGAAAACCAAGCGTTTATATTCTATTTCGACTGAACTGATTCAAGCAAAAGACTTACCCAATCACGTTTGTTGTGAAATAGAAGACAATAGAAAAAATGATACGAGATCAATGTCAGAAAATGAAGTGGGTAACCTCTCAACACATTGCATTAAAACTGACTATCTTGTTCCTTTGAATCAAATCTCGTCAAAAGTGAACGGTGGCGCTGAAGCGGAAGCAAGAAACAACCAAACCACTCAAAGTGGCAGAACTGTAGAGACCTCAAATGTCCCAGATGTTTGCTGTTCTTATGAGTCACATCTGACAGTGCATGCTAAATCTCAAAGTTTTATGCCTGAAAGTGAGACCAATTATATAACATTTTGCTCAGAACCATTATGATCCAGCTCTGCATCTGTGTCAGTTTGTTGAAGATGATCTGGACTCAAGTTGATCCTTACGTTTTTATTACACCGATTGAATCTGGGCAAACCTGGAGACATAATGACCTTCAGTGGGTCCAACGTTCAATGTCCTGCGAAATACGAAATTAGCGAAGTGTTGCCAAAATGTTTTGAGAAAACCACTGGGCAAAATGTGAAATGTTTGAATGGATGTTTTCTCTCCTCTTCCCTCGTATGTCAGTATTCCGTACACGGTTGCACTTAAAAAAACAAGAGACAATTTCAGTAAAATGGCATCACGTACCCACTTTACACTGCACTTGTTATCGGATTCACGCGTGAGCGATTGGTCGACCTTGGCTTACCTTCGTGAACGCACTAGCGAACTCGATACTGGGGCGTTTTTACACTGCAAGAACTCAAAGATTTGCTTCGTGGGTTTGTCCTATGGTATTGTGAAAACTGGGGAATAGGTGAAAATGAAAAGGTGAAGCCTGATTCCACTACACAAAGGTGCTTTTTGTAGGTGTTGTTGGAAACGCCGAGATGTGATTTTATTTAGT
>JGI24022J15233_10011685_pt1 | contig 10035 bp, 5 predicted proteins | sample Ectturendosymbi2_FD_15233 | JGI IMG/M metagenome (IMG submission 15233)
GTAAACGTTGAGGCGGGCCCCGTGTGGCCTGGAATAGATCATAATCGAAGACTCGGGCGAATCCCGAGTACCGGAGTCGCCACTGGTGGAGATACATTGAGATTCTCAGCAGCTTAACTTTCACTTGTGTAAACAAGTGTACGCTACTAAAACGCACGAAATAATTAAAAAATGTCTCGGCGGTTGACGGCATTTTACGCAGTTCTTGTTTGAAGTAAACCGTAAGGCAACCAGAAGTCAAAAATTTTCTGCCTTGTTTAAAGTTTAGGAAATGTCCACAAACCAATTTCACGCTGATACCACGAGGGATTCCAAAGTTATTAGGTCAAAAACAAGTCGAAACTTATGATCAGGTCAAAATTTATAGTTAGGTCAAAATTTTCTTGCAGCACAATTTTTTCTCTATCGATATTTCATTAAAGTTACAACAACAGATATAGATATGCTTTTGCAAGTTTAGTCACAGTTCTGATATAATAGTGGATTTTTTGCGACTTCTGATTTAGTAATGTTGTTTTGCCCACCACTGGACGATTGAATAGCCTAGGCGTGGTAGTACTTGGTCGAGGGTTCCCAACCTGGGGCGCATTTGCGTACCTGAAGGAGTACATGTAAGGTTAGCAACAGAAAAGAAAATATATTTTACACGTTATGTATTTCCAAATATATGTACATACATCAGCCACAACAAATTAACTCTGAGACATAAAATCGGGGTCTACCTTCATATTTAAAAAAATCTGGAAGTTGTACTAAAAATTCAGTGTTTTTTTGGTATTTTACTCAGCCTTTTTGTCATAAGAAATTTTAGGGAGACATGCTCATCTGTCGAGGGAGTAATGCTCAAGGGGTATATGGTCAAAGAAAGATTGGGAACCCCTGTACTAGATTTTGATTGAAGTATAACATTGTGGAAGCGTCTCAGTGACTTCATTATATTTATTGACACTGGATATTCTCTTGTGCGTTTGGATTGATTTCGTCTACGGCTTGTTACCTCTAGTTTCGTTGAATCTTTCACACTTAACCTATCGGTTTGATTACTAATTTATGCTTTGTACTCCGCATTTCAATTGCAAATGCAGGAAATTGGTAGGTCAAAATTTGTATATTATGAAGTCAAAATCTTCAGTTTTTAGGTCAAAAATTGGTTGCCCTAGTTATCAGTGATTCCCCCTACTGCAGTGTACAGCAAACCACTGAATGTCAGCCTGTTTCTAAAGCATTTCTTGTTGGGGTTTCAGGGTTTTTAGGTGTTTTAGGGACCCGAACTAGAATGGAAAATCGAGTGCCTAGAATCAGAGAAAATTATCATCTGTTCCCTAGAACCAGAGAAAGTCGGGCCCCTAGAATCAGCGAAATCGGGTCCTTACATGTCTATACCGGGTACCAAACATTTTCCTTAAAAAAAAACTGTTTTTTTAAATTCATTTCTCTCATTGTAAATGCTCTCTAATTTTTGTGCAGTACTTTTAGATTACAAAACAAACTGTAATAGCAAGCGGATATGCATACAAAATCCAGGTTAGTTGCTGCAAATTGACTGGTTCTGCCGTATTACCACTAATGAACAAAAACTAGATCTATTTGAATAAGATTTCAGGACTGACGATGCGTGGTTGCACGTGAAATGGATTTTCCCTTTAAAAATTTGCAGATAGATTCCTTGCTTATCGCACATGTGGAGAGCAGTTACTTGGATACAGGCACATGAAAGCTTGAATCATCGCAAAAAGATGAAAGCAGAGCCCAATGGGCTGATTCCTCGAAAGCTTACAGCAAACTTAGGGCTTTCAATTGCCATTTCAGTTAGTGAGTGTTCGATTCTGATGTTCAAAATATTTCAATATTCCTTTTATATTTTCTTAACAAGAAACATGATCTTCTTTTATTTTTAATTCTTGCAAGCAAATTTGGAGGTGAAAAAGGCGGCAATTTTTCGGTTGGCCCCGAGCGACACTCAGCCTCGCTACGCCACTGCTCCCATTGCTACCGGACTGTATGCAGTGATACGGGCAACTGGTTCAAATTACATTGTGCTTTGTTCTATTTTTCTGCAGATACCACTGAAAACGCTCGACAAGCGTCCAGACAGTCATCGTCACCAGCAGAGGCTCGATCTGGTAAAATAATCTGTTGCTAGTGATAAAAATTACCACTGTTGCTACAGTGACATGCGAAAAGGCGTGGTAAACCCTTTTCTGCTGTAAATTTCATAGCAAATGTGACACCGATTTATGTACTACGTATGAACAGCTCAGCAGTTAAAGATTCCTCACTTTTAAAGCCATCACCACAGGCTATAAAGTCATTATTTAACAGTGATTTTGTTCACGCACTTTTTCGAACTCTGTGAAATTGGTGAAAGTATACGTAATTGTAATTTGGTCAAAATTTTTTATAAATTACAATTACACAAGCACAAAAAAATCTCAATTACAATTATGTCTGAATGTCTGCTTCAAACTGCATATTGTGCGCTACGTGGAAATTACCATGTCGCAATAATTTCTAACATCTAATGACGTACTCAATTTCAACAATATCAGGCCGTGACCCTTCAAAAATTCTTCCGTGGCCCACAGGTTGAGAAATTCTGGTCTACCTTATTCTAATAGAACTTAATCATAAAGTAGCAGGCGTATTGTAATTCATACTGTTTACATCTATTTGGTCAGCTATCAAAGCGTCTGATTCTTTTTCCTCCCCGAAACTGCGACGACGGCCTCTTAGAAGCGGAAATACCGATGCAGTTCCTTCCGCTGTTGAGGTAAAGGATGTTGACGTTTTTGTTTCACTCAGCCCTTGCCCATGCAGATTGTCGATGCACATTAACTTGCGTTTTGTGGCGTTGTATTCACCAATTGATTATCAGAATTGTGGACCAGCAAAGGTGGCCGCGTACGTTTCTAAAACGTTCAATCGATTTTTTTCTGTTGACAGGTTTCTCTAAATTCGACAACTTTCGTTGGACAAAGCAATCTCAGTTCGTCTTTTCGGAATAGCTCAACTCTTCCAATCCCAACTCCGAAACTGTGGACTCGACAGTATCAGAAGGTTCATTTACTTTTCTGCTGAATAGAGTCATTGAAGGTTGTGGACTATGTCTCCATATGATCGACACGTTGCAAAACTCTAGCATGGTTATTCCACAAAGCTATAGTTCGCAAAACAATACGACGCCATATTTTAAATTCTTTAACTGATCACTTTCGTTGGGTGTTATCGATTTCGCACAGATTTAAAAGTAAATAAATAAATGTGAGACTTAACGTTATTTGCTTCAGTTGCGTAACAGAAATGGTTGCAAAGCCCTTTGTTCGCCTGTTTGTAAAGAAAACGTAAGACTCGATCGTATTGGCCAAAGCGGACTTCATAGAAATTTGAAACAAGACTCATTTTGAAACTTCAATTGCAAGTCATTTGCTTTGACAACCAAGTTAGAAATGCCACTTTCTGTGCAAAGTGAGGAACAACACCAATTTCGTCGACTGCCTCCAAATGACCCCTGAAAAGATATAGTCGAACCATGTATGCTATCAAATAGAGTTAAAGTTTAAACAATTGGATCGGAGTAGAACGATTTTGTAGTTCAACTGACAGTTTCGGACGTTGATCCAATCAACTCTGACAAATCGGTTCAACTCAGTTGCAAACTGTTTTATTTAAAGATAAATATCAATCAGACCTGTGCAGCACAAATTTTTTTTACGGCGGACGAGTGTTATAAACGTGAATAATTACAGATTACGCTGCTTCGTATTGCCTAAACCGCTGTACGCTTTCTTAGACACGAAAATAATTTGAACTCGAAAACTGTTTCAAAAATTTGTTGGAATGTGATGTCATCCAGCATCGGGCACTTCTTTGCTTTGGAAATTTTCGAATACGGTATTTTCCGCCTAATAAGCCGAATTTCAGGATCTAATTTTTGGACCTGATTTTTGGGGGTCGGCTTATTGGACGGATCATCAACTTTGGGCCAGAAAAAATATACACTTCAATCTCAGAAATTTATTGAATCCATCAATTTAATCATCTTCATCGTCAGAAGCATCGAATAATAGATTCCAATCCTCGGCAGATACCTTGTTGTCGTACGGGTCATTTTCTGGTGTTATTAGCTGAGCAAGTACAATGTTGTCTTCCTCGTCGTCGTCCAACTACAACATATCATCTTCCGTTCCATCCATTGCATTCGAGATGCCACATTTTTTAAATGACTTCTCACTTAAAAATGGCCTCGGCTTACTGGGCGGTAATACGAAAAAAAACTCATTTTCAGAGCTAAAAATTGGCCTCAGCTTATTCGACGATTCGGCTTGTTAGGCGGAAAATACGGTACTCTTGTTTTTCAGAATATCCCGTTTTTTCTTTATCAGGTTGGCTTGACACTATAAAGTCTGTTGCCTGCACACTGTCATTTTCCATCCTGAACACGTGTTGCGTTGGTTGGTAATGTGGGCACGGCCGTAGTTGTTGCTCAAGGTGTAACGTTGTGTTTAGCTAAAATCATGCAAGGTGAGAAATGAGAGCGTTGCGATAAGATCCTAAACAAACATTGAGCGTTTTAAATTCGTAAGCAATGGAGTCATCATCACTTTAGCAGTTGGCGATGACTACACGCGGTCCTTCAGTTTTGTTGTCATGCAGCACATGGAGTGTTTTTAAATCCAAACGTTTATCCATGTTTGTTCAGGCTGCTGGTTTGCCTTCATCCACAACACCAATCGCAGGTCAAGACCGGCAAGCTTATGAGGTTCGTTAAGTTTTGTTTGCGTTGGTCTGTCTCTGACGCAATATTTAGGCTTTTCCTTCCTTTCAGGGGGATGCTTCTAAAAAAGCTGCTGGTGCGCAGTTCCGTTCAGTGGCACGTAAACTGTGGCAAGTCACCAAAAGCATTCCGGTCGTTGTATATTTTACGAAGCAGGTAAGGTTGTGCTAGCCTCATTAGTTGTGTTCTCGATACAGTTCCGCATGGTGTTATTGATTGGTTAGAGCGTTTCAAGCAGGCGATCGGAACACCAATCGCGTGCGAAAGATTTGACAGTCAGTCGTGCCACTGACCCCTCGACTTGATTTTGGAGAGTGAATTTCTGAATTTTTAAGTTCAAACGTGCGTGCTGTTGTTTGTCTGGTTAGGGAAAAGTCAAGTCGTAGATTGAACACGTGCGTCCCACGCTCTTTGTGTGCGCGCCTACTGACGTCATGTTGTTCACGCACAGATGCCAGAACGCGCCGCTGCTAATCTGTTCTCCGGACATTACCTCTGCACGTGGGCGCTGCAGAGCATCTCGTTTTTGGTCGCAGCGTCCTTCACCGAGGATAAGTACGGAGTGGTGCAACGACGCCTGCCGGAAATTATTGCATCATTGTTGAACTTGCACACGGTGAGTGATGGCTTGCGAGACGATTGTGCAAAGCATGTACCTATATAATTTTCGAAGTTTCCACTGCCTCATTGAAATATTTAAAACCTTTTGGGTTAGCGGCTTTCACTGATGTCAAGACATGCTGCGCCTCTTGGCACATGGCATGTTTTACCCCAGCTGTGAGAACATATGATTGGGTTGACATCTGCAATCCAGACAAACAACGTCTGTTCCATGTGCCCATGATTGGTGTGTTCAGAAACTAAATAAGCAACGTATATACACTGTTAGATTTGGCCATGATCTTAAGAAAGTTCACAATTATTTGCTTTGTTTTCTGAACCAAATTTTGTGCTAACAAGGCGAAAATAAATTAAAAAAACAAAATTGTCTTTTCGCAATTAACATCATACTGGTCCCTAATCATATTTTTCCACGGTAGGCGTTATTAAACAAATATTTATTTTTGGAGCGACAATCCTGCGTGAAAATGTGGGAGACTGTGCGTTATCTTTTTGCAACACACTCGTGGACTAAGCGCGCAAAAGCTCTTCTTAATGTTGGTGACAACCGCGATCAATTATGAAGCAGATAGACATACAACTCACGTTCAGAACCATGCCTTTGGGCCTAAGTTTTCAAGTCCTGCTGACGTGCTTGTTGCCTGTTGCTGTTCGTACACTAGTGTAGTAAGATCAGATAAGTGACCTCTAGTGCGTCGTGCGCAAGACAATGCCGCCATCACTTCTTCCACAGGCTTTGGAGAAGCACAGCAAACTGGCAGTGGCATCTGCCACCAGATCTGCGTCGTTGTTGCTGCGGGAGCAGCGCGGACTGCGAGCAGAGACGAAGAGCGCTATCTACCGGATTGCCAATACTTTCGCCGATCATTTCAACGCCGTCACCATCAGCAGCGAACACCAGCGAAAGCTGCGCGCTTTTGTCGACCACAGAGAATAAGCTGACAATGCGTCGATATCATGAGCATTCACTGCCCAGCTGAACCTGTGTTTCCTAGAAAAAATGACATAGAACCCTGTCGCAGGAGCAGTTGTTCAAAGCTGGACCGTTGTTTTTGTAGTTCAGGCTGCTTGTTCTTCGAGTAGTTCGATCGCTGCTGGTGTGTGAGACACTTGCTGTGATACCAAAAGTATGCGTTCTAACGTCTCTTCGACGAACCGTGAAAACTAATCACTTGCCAAACTCTGCTTTGGCCGAAGAAACTTCCTATTACCAATTGCAATCTGCGATGAATAATTTCAATCGCAGCTGACTGCTGAAGCTTCGTTTAGTATCGGTATTTCTGAGCTATTTTCAGTGTAATGGAAGTGGTTGTTAATGCTGAATATGCTGTTTGCGTAGGCTGTGCGAGGAAGCGGCGCAGCTGTAGAATTTAACCGCGAGATTTTTGGCATATTCTTGCTAAACCCCTTGGCCATTTTTCCCTCAAGACCTAAACTGACTGTTGTTTACTTGTATCGGGTTGGTTGGCACAGGTCATGCAATACTGATATCGAAAGTCGTCAAAATTTGGAATTAACAACAAAGCCTTAAAGTACCTTCGTTTTGTTAATAACTGCCTAAGAAGTTAGCCCAATCTCGGCGCCAAATTTCCAAACAAACTTTTAGTCTGTCTTGTCATTTTTTGTGGTATATCGGTTTTAGTGTTGACTTTTAATTATATTGGTCTGTTTCTGGTTTCACTGATATTGGCGGCGGTTGTCCATCTTTGCCGCGATTACGCCCCACATGCGCATTATAGAAGTTTGCAGGTTATGATGGTCTGAGGGCAAATGAGCGGTTGCCGATATAACAAGGTGAACAGCAGAAAGACTAGACTAGGCTGTGAACATCAGTAACAATTAATGGGAACGCAGATATATACTTGGTCCTCCACAATATATGCTTTGAGCAAGTGATCCTTTAAGACACAAAGCAGTTGAACTTTTGAGTTTGACCTGTGACCTTGCACACTGCTTGATCTCTTCGGAAGTGAGGCGAGAACAGCACTCCCGAAGATTTGATGAAACATTAATTAATTATCAAATGGAACTAAAAAGTACGGTGCACGCTGGGTAGCATATTGACTGCAAGCTTCACTTAAAATATTCTAGCGACTTTGGTATGTCTGTATTGGTTGATTTAAGTCATGTTTTTGCTTGAACTGTATGTGCAACTGTTATGCGTTTTTTCACTCGCACAACAATGACTATCACCAAACTATCGCAAATTGATTTAGTAACACGTTACAACTTACACTGCACCCTCAGGCTATGCGTTGCCGGCTTGTTTGGCTTGCTTCTCCTCAATTGTCATGATTTATACACGCAGAAGAATTTTACTTGCTCCACCTACTTTTAGGCAAATTGCCCGCTAGCAACTAAACATCACACTTCATAGAACATCTCTGATGCAAGAGTGTTTTTTTGACTGTTGTTCAACGTCACAAGCTGATTAACAGGGGTTCTGAATTATCAGAAGCGACAGCAACCCGCCAGCAGTTACTGCAGCACCTACGAAGGTCCTGTTTGCATGGCCTCACATGTTGTCGGGAACTTTTGCAAACTGTTGTTCGATTTGTTTTTAATACAAGTTTACAACGCCTGAAGTGAGCTTTTGTGCTTGATTTTGAGTTACCAGTTGTTTTGAAAACCGAGGGATGTTGACTTGTAGCTATAACGTCATACGTATCGGCAGATTTTTTTCTATGAGCGAAACAGTTAAAATTTTGTTGTCGAAAGCCAGGTGAAACCCGACTACACTATTGGAAGCTTTCGTAGACGTTTACATTTGTCAGCATATTTCGAAGCGTAGCTCTGTAGCCATAAATCTTTGAAAATATGGCTCTACAAAGCAATGCAAAAATGTCACGACGTATTGAAAAACTGTCTGTTACAAAAAAGGTATTATTAAGCAGTCGGTTAACGTGACCATTTTTTTAAATAATCTCAATTTCAACCGCTTGTACAGATTCATCTCAAAGTTTTATGTTTTTGATGAGCATCTTTTGAGGTCTAGTAACGACGTCTTGTATATTGGAGTAGGCTTGAACAATGTCAAAACAAGATTGCACAGCGTGCATTTGTAAGACTTCCGTGAAAAAGAACCAGCTTCAGGGCAAATTTCAATGGCGTAAGTTCAGAGGAAGGTTTTGTGTGGGGCCAAAGGATCTGGACAACCACCACTGAAGACGAGCTGCAGCGTGTTTGGCGAGATCTAGACTATTGACATGTGTGCCAAGTCACAGTTTAACCCTACTGAAAAATTGTGAAATCGTTAATTTTTATAAATAAGTTTTGTTCTGTTAAACATTGAGTCAGTATAATTTCATATACCTGGAGTTGTATTTTTCATATATGCAGTAGCGTAACTAGAGGTTTGAGCCAGGGGAGGCAAAACTTAGCTAAAGGGGACCAATAACCAACAGAAAAGTTAAGAAATGATAGTAAATGTGAATGTCGTAGATGTCCATACTAGCTAAAAAACACCCCGAAAAACGCAAAAAAACAATTTGCTGAAAACCGAAAGACTACTAAATATCAAAATGTCAGCTGAAGGGGCCCAGCTTTTATATATACGTTGCCAGGGGGAGACTCGCCGTCAATTACGCCACCGCTCAGGTGATAAGGAATTATTTGAATACTATACTATCCCCGCCACAAGTCTTCATCCAGCTCTGTCCAATTGCGGTCCGCATGCTGCCTAGTTGAATGTTTTGTACGGCCCGCTTGAAGGTTTCATTATGGTGTATGTACAACATAATGAAAACTAATCCTAATTTTGATATCTTAAATTTGACGTTTTTGATATACAGTCTGCGGCGTCAGTGCCACTCTATCACGCCTGCATTGCGTACTGGCAGATTTCCATGTGTTCACGGAGATGCAAACTCCTAGTTTTCTGATTCCTACCTCAGTTGTTCCATTTGTACCAAAATGTGTTCTATCCTTGTTCCATTGGCACTTTAAATTGGCCTCTATGACATTACAGTTGTGGAGTGATTAGAGGTGCCAAAATTCGTTATTACTGCCTTAAGGTTCGAATGCTTTCAGCAGCTCAAGCTAAATTTCAGTTTGCTGAGAACAGCGTAAGTCATTCAATGTCCGGCTCTCATCAAGAGATTGACTTAACTTTTGGCCTGTGACGTCACAAGATTACGTCATAAATATTAATGATATGTGGAAATAATAGTGATTGAGCGATCATCCCCTACCTAAACACTTTGAATCCGCACATGGGGCCTCCCACCACGTCTGGGCCCCATCCCCTCCACCATCTAAATCCGGCGCTGGAACAATAAGCAAGTTTAGCGCCCCCATGTTCAAACCTAAGGTCTTTCGGAAGCAAATGTACTGTATTGAAGCAGGGGAAGACCCAGCCAGTATTTTTAGGGTGGGGCGATTTCAGTAATATTTGATAGTCAAGTCTCATTATGGCTTCGCTATACTGTAAAAGAGATGAAGTATACTTCACAACACTGTTGCGACAAACCAATGTACAACAAAATGGCCTTTAATCACCAATGTTATTTTCTGAAATGTATAAACCCTGATGAAAGAAGTTACTTTCGTAGGTTTTAGGGGTCGATCGCCCCCCCTGGATCTGCCCCTGTGTTAAAGAAATTACTTTTGACATTGTTGGGCCTTTTCGGCGCCCCACGCAG
>JGI24022J15233_10011688_pt1 | contig 10035 bp, 5 predicted proteins | sample Ectturendosymbi2_FD_15233 | JGI IMG/M metagenome (IMG submission 15233)
AGACCTGATAAACGGCGTGGACTGTCGGTTCAGTGGTGACTTCTTCGACGCAGAGTAAATCTTCTGTACGTACTGCTGGCACTCCGTTTTAATTGCTTTCATGTTCGGGCAGAGTTCAATTATTGCGCGATAGACTGAAGCTCACTGCTGCCGTTCTGATGTAAGAGCGTGTTATTGTTGTGCTTCGCTCCTCGTGTCACTCCGGTCCATTTGCGTGAATTAATCCCAGTTCGTGATCGACGACATAGTGCAATGTGGTTTTGGTGTGTACCACGCGCACTGTTCCTGGGTAGATCACCGTCTGGTGTAAGTATGCGCAATAGGAACGATGAGCCCCAGAATTGTATCAACCTTTTTGAGTTCAGTGCCACAACCGCTTAGCAGCTTACTTCGCTGGCCAAAATTTCATTGCAGCCTTCGACTTCAGAAAATTCATACCTGGTGTCATAAAGTCTTTTTTGAAGTGTGAAACCGCTTGTTTTGCATATCAAACAAATCGGCTTGTTTTTGTCTTGCTCAAAGAAGTATTGACCTGTCCATCTCTCTTGAAATTCCCTATCACTGTCGAAAACTTCTAGCTTTTGGCTTGTCGTTGTCATTATCACAAGCGACTGACTTATGTAAAAAAGTAACTGCGCTCAAAACAGTTCAAATATACTTAAGTGAACTTTATCTCTGATTAAGCTGTACAAGCTGTGTAGGTTACTTGTAGAGGCAAAAAAACGCAGAGGTAGTTATTCCGTGATACCGCAATTGTTGATCTATCGTGACAATCGGTGACGAATAAAAGAACATTTCCAATCATTCCCATTTCACCATGACTGAAGACACAGTGATAGGAAAATGTTATTGGTGTGGGTGAATTTTACTTTTGAATAAATCGTCTCGCGGAGCCACTCGAGGGACCGCAGGTTGGACACCTCTTGATTTGCCTGATACCAGCTCCAGGTTGAATTGGCAAATTGCTGCGACTTCTGCATGAAAACTCTGTTAAACAACAGTTGTACAATGGCAAGTTGGGAACACGAACCCCTCGCTTGTTGGTAGAAATGCATCAGTTCCTCGTTGTTCGTGATATCATTGTACAGTATTGCCGAAATTCAGTGCACGTCATGTCGCTATCGACGGTTGCATGCTCAAACAATTCCTGTTGCAAAAACGCGTGATTTTCTGAGGCGTGTTGCAGTCCGGTTTCTCGCGTTATTGATTGTAGTGGGAGACGTCCTCATTGTCAGTTCGTACTGTATCTCATAATCCGTTAAGCTCAAAAACACTTTCGTTGCGATTTGATTATTCAGCGTGTCGGCGAGAGGTTTGTGATTTAGAACCTGCGCGTTTCACAACCGCTGTACAAGCGGCGTTAGTTCTACTGGCGCCTGTTTCATTTGGCAGATCAAAAGCTTACTGTTGCTCCTCTGAGCACACGTTACTATTATAATATATTTTTGTGATTTGCTATTGACCAGTCATGTGCGTTTAACACATCTTCGTACCTTTTGCATGTTCTGCCTGAGCACAGTTAGCGCGGCATGCAATAATTTACGTGTCAACCGCCAGGCAACCGTAATACTGAACATGCTGTGCAGCCGTATGCGCATCATTGTTACTCGCTTTTTGCTAGACAATAATAGGATTGTGGCGCCGCCACGTTGTCGGTCATGGGCCTTTTCTTCATTTGCTTTCTCCCGCTCAGCCAAACAGTCGTACGGGGAACGTTTCTTTTTACTACCGTTTACCGCGCAGTCAAGCATAAACAACCGCTCCTCCAAACACCCGTGTGACTCAATGTACGCGGGCAGCAGGCGCCCACCGACGCTTTGTTCGCGATCACATCATCTTCGTATGGCCGCATCGTCCTGTGACCAATTCACACAGCGATCTCGTACGCTGACGTGCTGTTAACAGCAGGTGCTGCCAGTTTGAAATGAACAATTTTCGAACAGCTGGATAGCAATTTCCCAAAACTCAGGTTCAGCACTCTTCCCGCCACGTTTGTCTTCGAGTGCTTGATCGCGCCAAACGCTCACGACCGCGTTTTTGCTCGCAGCTCACCGTCATATCCGCCCTACCCTTCACTTCTGAACAGCGACGGCAGCATGACCAAGAAGGCGCTTCACCATCCCGCAGCTCCGTACGTCACGAAGGAACTGAAGGTTCGACTCTACTCAGTCGCATAATGTGTGCATATCCTGCGCCGTGTTATGTGCGAACTTGTTGCTTGGTGCGACAGCCTGTTGACGCTGCCACTCGAAGTTTTATTGGTTTCTTTGTTACGCAGATTTATCCGGATCCTGTCGGATACGGATTCATTGTTCGGGGCACCGGCCCCTGTTTTGTCAAGATCGTTGACCCGGACTCACCTGCATTCAAGGCCGGACTTAGAGTGAGACAATTTTCTCGCATAACTTAATGTGGCCGGTTAAGCCACCAGATCGGCTCAAGGGCTGATTTTCCGTTTCATTTACTGCGGTTGTGACTCAGCGCGAAATTTCGTAGCAATTAAGTTTGGCTTTCGTCTTAATCAAGTGTTGCCGGGGATAATTTTATTTTGGAAGAAGAAGCGCTAGAGAAGGGGAGTGCTATGGTGACGAACCACCGGCGTTTTAAAATCGCGAAGAAAACCGGGAACCTCGTGCGGTTTGTGCAAAATAAATAGTAAAACTTATTCTTCGTTGATCGTTCCCTTTTGTTGGTGGCTGTCTTTGTCATGGTGTGTGTTTGCTTTTCAAGTGTTGTACATAACGCAGGCATCGCAGTACATCACAAGCATTAACGGAACCGACGTACTGGACAAAGCACACGAAGATATTGAAAATTTGATCTTGTACGGACCGAAGTATCTGAAAATTACCGTCATGCAGCACAAGGACTACTCCGATCCGAAGCCAGTCAAGGTTTGTGCCACGTGTTCGTTCAGCAACAACAACTTCGCTTAGTCGCGAAATCTACAACGTGACGCTTCTCGTTAAGAGGCGCGTAGGCGTCTTCACATCCTCAATTGCCAATCCAGCTTAATATTCACCGAGCGACGAGCGGATTACCCGGGACAAGATCTAATTGTATGGTGTTATTGCCACGCAACGCTTAGCCTCACTTCATGCGAGGGTTGCTTGCGCCGTTGCGAACTTCAGTCGTCTGGGGATGTTTTTTTTTTCGCTGAGACATTTCGGTCAATCGTTCCATAATAATTGTCGTAACAGTGTTCACTGGTCTATATTTTCGGACATTATCACCGATTTGACTTAATTTTTTTCGGTTTTAAAAAAAAATTCCGTCTATGCCCGGAGAATGACCAAAAAAAAGCAGGTCTGGCACTTATGCGCGATGGTCCCTGGAGTTGTTGCTCGTTCCCTTCAGGCCGTGCCTGTTCAGTTGTGTCGGGTTTGCGCCAAAACGTGCTCTTACTTAAAACCGACTGGTTTTCTTTCAGGAACAGCCGCGGGAACCAAACCCGCCGTCGTCTTCCCGGTCTCGCTCCTCCGCGCCACTCCCCAGCGCGCAGCCGTGGATCAAGAAGCCACAGAACACGTACCGACCGCGCGCGAACTACAACCAAGCCGTTCCTCAGCCGGTGATGAGTCGGACGTGAATGGCTTACGCTGCACGCTGTTGCTAGGGACCGTGTCGTCTCCATGCGTTAAAGCAACGGGACGCTTGTTGAAAGGTCGTCGACGCGGAGATGGAATGCGGACAACTCGGTCGCGGACTGTCAGTCTGCAACAGCGATTTTGCAAATCAAGGCGGTGTCGCTGGTCGACGCCGCCTCTTGAGCTGCTGCACGCAAGGGCGGTTTCACGGACCCTCTTCCACGCTTTCTTGCGTCACAAGTTGTTGAAAAACGTCTATACTTCAACTTCAAGGAAGCTGAGCCGGCGCACCGCTGCGACTCGCTGCCTCCACTGGACGTGGTTGGCAGCTGCTGGACGTCGCTCGCCCGAGGCGATCCTTTGCAGCTACCGCGCTTGGCTGCTTAGTGCAGCAGCGCGAATGCGTTCGAACCGAGCATTGGCTGCTCCTTGCGCGAAGCCGAGGCGACCTTGTCTATTTTTGTCGGTCGCGTGCAGGAATTTCGTTTTACGTGGCTACGACTTGTCACCGCCGTCGTTGCGCTTGGAACAAACGCAAAAATTCCTGTCTAGCGCAACAATGTGGATCTTTTTACAATCGCGCGGTTGATTTGGCGCAAAAAATGTTTGGAACGGGACAAGTTGGTCGTCGCCGGCGTGAGACAACGTTTTTTTGCTCTTTTGTTTTTTATTGTCCTGTTGCTGTCCTTCATTTCCTGCCTCATGGTTTTTTCTAATGCCCGTCGACAATTATGCACGATACAGACCTGGCACGCGTGCGCGCAAGTTACCTTCGTTGCCAACCTTTTAAAAGTCGCCAGCAAAAGTGTAAGCAAGCTGTTTTGTCACACAAGCCCTTTCCGTTACTATGCTGATGCTTGCACTTTGCTGCTTACCTAATGCGGAAGCTGCTGTGACCTCGCTCTTCGCTGTCGTCTCGCTCGGCTGAATAATAATCGATCATTTCGATTGTACTTCACCAAACCCTTCTCGCTGACAGTCTGTCCATCCGTATCTGCGCTGCACCGGCTTGCGGTTTTGCAAGTTCACAGCAGTCTGTACTGGACCTTCTAACAACCACTGACGCTTCGTTTACCTCGTCTGCAAGGAAGACAACTTGGTCTTCCATTTGTACATACTGCGTCGATTGGCTGTTTTTATTTCTGTTCAGTCATGCATGGCGTTGATAATGTCTGTCCTGTTGCCATTCCTTTCAAGTGCCGAACCGCTAACGTAGAAATATTCCAGATCATCAGGGACTGGGGTCACGGAAAGCCAGTTTAGCACCTGTTGTGGCGAGTAGTTCGTCTGATGTAGGTATTTGCGCTGGTCGTTTCGATCTTTCGGACATAAAGGAATCAGGCATTCTTTTACAGCAAAGCAGAACTACAATTCTTGATAACGGTCACTTTGTGCTGCACCGTTACTCGTGGATATCCTTGCTGAAGAAAACGACACTGACTGACCGATGTTTTTCCTTTAGAGCAGTTCACTGTCGCGTTTGATTTCAATTGTGTGCGTTGTTGGCTGTTCAGGTGTTTCGCAGTTTTGGTTTTGAATCACTGGCTTTATTGATCCGATCTTGTGTTGCGAAGATTCTTGCGATCGTTGCGGTTGCCGTCGGTGTATCGTGCTCACCTTCCCTTTCCCGCTTAGTGTTGTTCAGCAATAAAGACGCGGACTGCTCGACAGTTGGGTCGCTGTCGCGTTGAGTTATGTTGCAAGCAACGCATTCCTTTTAAATAATGCAAAGCAGCGGCGCACCGAAAATGAAAATTCAATGATATTTGAGTTGCCTTGTGATCCGGTTGCGGAAATAGAAGGCCGCTTTGTTCGCTTATGTTTTTATACCAGATCAGCGTTTCTCTTTTTACCCTGGTGAAAGGCAGATGCACAGGATCGCTGGAAACATGTTCCTAGCCTGCTGTGAAAATTGTGAACATCTCGTGCGTGAGGACGGCAAGCACTCGAAAATTTGCGCAGGAAAGACAATGGACATCCATGGTTCGCTCGAAAACAAAGTCGAAAAAATTGATTCACTTTTTGCCAGAGTAGTATTACGTGCAGGTTGACGTAATGAAACAGGCCGAACAGAATTACGTTGTTCATTTTCGGATGGCGTCATTTGTACTTTAAGGGAAAACGTTTTCGGTGCAGACCAAAACGTCACGTCTGTGTGACAGTGGCCGCTGTAATAGCCAATGGTATGAAGCTTACTTGTGCTGGAATAATTCTATTAATAACCACTGGCATGATTTTTACGAAATCATTGCCGAAATGCAGCCACAGGCGAATTCGGTTTTCTGAAGGTTGTGTATCACATTTAAAGCGACTTGTCGCTTCTTAGTGTAAAATCCGATAACACCACCAAAATTACAAGAAAGTGACAAATGTCTGTTTTCAGCAATCCGCAAGAAATGCAAAGTATACTGTTCGCAAAATTTTAGAGTATTTCGTATAATTGCAGCAAGTGGCTGGAACATTATTAGGAAGATGATGCGTTGCTTGCGAAATGGATTCCTTCCAGATTTCCATTGCTCGCATTTGTAGTATCCAAACAAACGTATACTTGTGGGCCTCTTCTGGAAGCATTGTGAACCACTTGGGCTGAAAAAAAAACAAATTTTCGAAATCACATGCTCTTAAATTGAGTGTTATCCCCAATAGTGGCTGTAGGGGTTTGGGGGACTCAAGTCTCCACCATATGAGTCGTGAGGAATTGCCTATGACGTAGTACAGGGGTAGGGAACCTGTGGCCCGCGCAAACGTTTAATATGGGCCGCATCAGAATTGTTGTTACCCAAGTTATCGCGTAGAAAGTAAACTACATGACAAGCAGATATGTAGACAGGAAGTCGAAAGAAGTCTCTCTCGCTCCTTGACATGTTTTTTCTCCCTACTTTCCTTTTGAAGATGGAGGTAGAATTTTAAGTTAAAATTATCCCCATCCCTGACGTAGTAGTTCAAAATCAAAAGAATTTGCAAGGCACTTCTCGTGGCTTGATTAATTTCTTGCCAATCTTTTCAACGACAAACATTTCCAAAATTGGCGTTAACGCGCTCAGCGACGCGAGAAGAGCATGACTTCTTGTCCCCACCGTGGACGGAAACCCTGTCTCCGGGTTGTAATGCCGTTTCCACCAAGGTGTCTTCATACAGAATCCGAATTACATGTATGAACGTTTACTGTTAACGGTCGGTTGTAAGAAACAGGGTATATATTCCAGAATATTATCACACAGAATGTGAGTGTTTTCCCGCGAACGGTTTACTTTGTGCAAGCTGGTTCGGGCAAAAATATTCAGTATTTGGGCATCTATTTTTGATACAAAAATGTGCACTGAACTGCTGCTAACAATCGTTCACTCGTAGCATTGTGTAAGAAAAATTTGTAGAGAAAGCAGACCAGTAACTGTTCAATTACACTAGAAAGTGTGCTGATTGAAGAACTGGGAAGGTGACTGATTTACACACGCACTGAGACGGAATTACGTAATGTTCAAAGGAGACCTGGCGTTTCTACTTTCAGTCTTCATCATCACTATATACATAGGCTAAAACTCTAAACTCGTTCAATCCCGTTCCGGTTTGAATTTTATAACGCGACTTTTTGCAACCACATCAGCAAGTACCGGTCGTCTACTCAAAAACGATGCGGTTGCGACACCTGCTGGTCAATCTGCTGCAAAAGTACCTTTCGCAGTCTACCAAGCTTTCCAAAATAAAATATTGTAATGAATTCGGGTACTGCGTTTACAGACTTAGCAATGTGCAAATTTATAGCACAAGTTAGAACATAAATAAAATAATGTCTAAACTACGCATTTATGTGTAGGCCCTTACGTATGGTGGCCCATGTGCGGCCGCACACAACGCGCACGCCTGAATCCGGCATTGGTTGATAATAATAAAATTTAAGTTTTTGTTTAAAATATGCTTATGATTACACAGGTTTCACAATAAGTAAAGTTGTTTGATTGTCTGTGGTTGCAAAGGTGTAGGTACCACCACGTATGCACTGGTTTACGATAGTTTGAAAGATTGACGATAATGCTATTAGATCATCACAAATAAAAAAATTTCACATGTTCAACCTCACTTGCACTAAAATTAGAGCAAAACTCAAGCTTTGAAATATCTTACCAGCTGTCCAAGCGCTCTGGCTAATTTCTGCCGTGCTTTACTCTTCCTTTCTCTGACTTTGCACTCTGCATTTCGTAGACTATACAGACATGGCTGGCTAAATCTAACTAATTCAATTAACTGCTCAATGAAATTCATGCTTCATGCTCTCAGACATTACCAAGCTATAACTAGAGAAATGATCTGGAAAACGGAAATGAAGTGTTGTGTTTTGCGTAGACTGAAATCAACTGAATGCATAACTGCAACAGAACTCTGAACAAAATCCTTCAAGTCTAATTGCTTATTGCTGCTGAACTCTTGCTTAAATTTAACTGAAGAACATGAGTTACATGACTGAAAATTACATCCAAATTTAGCTGGACAATATCACAATTCTGCACATATTTCATTTGTCACTTTGTATGTACAGTATGATTAGAAGTATTGCTGTATGTGAACTTCTGTACAAGACCAAAGCTTTTGTATTTGTGCTATCCCCACTACAACTTCTAATTTTTCTAATGACAATGGACAAATGAGCGGTGTAAAGTGAAATTTCTGACTTGCGAAATTTCTGACTTCACACCTTGTGAGCATGCACAGAGTAATACTCTACATATCAAATACTCTGAGAAAACTGATTATTAGGGCTTAGGGTTTAGGTAAGTGTGTCGGGTTAGGGTTTGAGTTAGGGTGACAAAAAGAAAAACAATTGAGTTCTAAGACTAAGTCCAATATTTTTCAGTGGCTATAGTTATTCCTGTACTACAGCTTGTTGTGGGTATCTGACATCTAACCAAAAAGTTTTAATTTACAGCACACATCAAAAAAGTAATCACCAAACTTTATCCCTTAACTCTGAGAAGCAAAATAACTGAAAAAGAATAATAGGTCTGAAATTTCGTAGAGGTTAGAGAAATTTCGCTTGACACCGGTTACGTATGGTATTGACAAAAGTATAGCAGTACGATGTGATGAAGATCGATAAAAATGTTTGAGCTCACGATCAATGCAGATAAATGCATTAATTTTCAAGCTTGAGTGAGAAAATGCAGGTTAGATTAGTTGGCGCAGATTTCCCCAGAAGTTTGAAACAGCTTATGGATAACTTTACACATTTATTTATTAAAAATCTGTTTATTTTTTTGTTGTCTATGCCTTGTAACATTGAATGGTACCTCCATTACGTTATCATCTGTGGATGTCTGTGTCGAAGCTGTGATCAGTGTGTCGTTGGGGACTAGTTTCCTGTGGCATCAAAATTATATCGCCATATTGTGTGTAAATTTCCACCACAAAAAATCTGCGTTATCTGACCAGCATGGCATGTTTTTCCTCTTGAAGCGTTGAAAAATTAGACGAGAAATTAACCGCATGCCTTGATTTTTCCAGAAAAATAGATGAGGAAATTTGGGAGAAAATTTAATTTTCAAATTAAGAAATAAGTGGAAATGATTGCGTGAAATGGAGGAAATGCAAAATAATTTGTGGAAGCACTGTTACCACTTACCTTGTCAACGATCAAACAATGATAGATCCATTTCGTGAATCCAGCAGAACACACTTTTAACGCTGCTTAGCCTCTTGTTGGATATTGTGAATAAACAAAAGATGGTCTTCGCAAATAAAATTCTCATTTGATTTGTGCAGTTCGACAGCATTGAATACGCGCTTGTGCTGAACAAGTGTGAGCTTTGAGGAAGCAACACCACGTCATGCGCTGAACACACGAAGGCAATAACCAAGGTCAGCGGTTCTCAACCTGTCATGGTTTGTGACCCCCTTCCAAAGACTGTGAACACTTGTGGCCTCCTGTTCATTAATAGGGTTTTGCAATATCACGGCAGAGCTATTTAGTAAAGGCCTCTTCTCGTGGCTCCCTGAGAACCACTCCGTGGGCCCCAAAGGGAGTGAGGGCCCCTGTTGAGAAACCCTGACCAAGGTGGTTGCAGCAAACTTAATGCCAGAGTGGATGAAAGAGAGGGTGTGAAAATTTTGTGGAGCTTCGCAATGCCCACGCATTCTAGGGATTAGGACAAGCTTGAGAAGCACACTGACACCAAACATTTGACTGAAGAAATAGGTGTCACAAGCTTTTTCAGCACGCACGTTAGACCGGGGTCTTCCCTAGATCTTTCAATAACTACTCCATGAAAATTCCATGCCAAAATTTTCACAAAACATATCACAATGTGGTGGTTAGGGCCTCCGAGAGAATGTTTTCAGACATGACAAGACCAACTTGAGCCGCCCCTTTGCCAGTGGCGAAACTAGCACATTGGGCCAGGGGGGTCAAATTGCTGTTGTAGGGGCCCGTGTTAAAACCGTAAAGTATATGACGTCA
>JGI24022J15233_10011689_pt1 | contig 10034 bp, 8 predicted proteins | sample Ectturendosymbi2_FD_15233 | JGI IMG/M metagenome (IMG submission 15233)
CAATCCTTCCTCGTTGAAGATGACTGACATCTGCATTGGGTTGAAAAAGCGCGGTGAGCAAAAAAATGCCTTTCCCGCAAGCAGCGATTGCGTCAGGACGAAACGCGACCACACCCCACTACAGCTCATCGCCGCCATCAGCTCGACCTGCCGACGGTAAGCAGAACCCAACGCGAGGTGAACCGCGTGCTATCGCATCTGCGTGAGCAGCGCAGGTGTTACGAGCCCGTAAACCACGTCACCGCGCCTGACAAAGCAGTGCCGTGTATTTTACAGCCGAAACAAAGGGAAAGCATGCGAATGGAAGGGAAGACAGGCGTTCGCGTTCTTGTCTTGTATCACCCACACATGACCNCTGCATTGCTGCACACGATTTGCGTTTGATAGCATAAGCATTGCCCGCGGAGACTGGGAGAAAAACTGACCTTTCAACTTCAGATAAGGAATCGTGAAAAGCCAGATGAAGAATTGAGCAAAACTGGATAAATTTTATACAAAATTTTTAAAATATTATTGCGTTCCAAAAATGTTGTTAATTTTTGACATACGCGTAAACTTCCTGAAAAGTAGGGCAAAACTAGGCGGATGTTCTTCAGTTCAATATCATTTCAACATATTCAAGAGAAAAAAAGGAAAATTCAAGATACAATATGGTAAAAGTCCTGTAATCACTGAATGATACTGAAAAATGTTAAGTAAACTTTGTTTGCCCAACCAAATAGTTTTTTTTACTGCACAGATATTTTAACATGGACGCGGTTTATTTCAGACATCTTGGCAGGTGCGCTGTAAAGGCCAAGCTGCGTGACAGTATTCAGGCAATCTAGAACAACTAGTTTCGCACGATTTTTCGTATTGCGTAAAAAACTCAAACATCACCCGAATTGATTTTCCTCAAACTTGGAGAAGGTCTTCTATGAAAAGGGGTAAACAAACGACAATTGGGAACAACATGGCCAGCTTCTCATATCAACTATACTTTGCAGAATGTGACACGGCAGATGCGAGACAAAAGTCTAGGGCCGACTCAAGCAATTGTCAAGTCAGGTGTGGCACGAAACTGACGACATGCGGATGACCGTTCGAGCAGCTATTGTAGTTTGGTTTGTTTTGTCGGTGTGGCTCCTATTCATTGAGTAACGTGCACCACGAGATCACATACACGAAAATACAGGTGTCGAAGTCGGCTTCCGCGTGCCTTCCCACAACTTTGTGAAGGTAATGAATTCGAAAACCTAGTGACGAACGTGTCAACAAAGTCCCGAGGTTTGTCTAGTTTCTTTTATCGAAGAGTGTGCTTCACAATACATCCACATTTCATTGAAAACCTCTCTGATTCGGTGAAGGTTCCGGGGCCTTCTGAAGCAACAAAAGTGAGACGAAATAAACTCGAAACTTCCACTGATAGAAGTAGCATTGAACAGCATATCAGAAAAGTAGTTTCTTGAGGTCTATGCGTTCACATTGCATTGACAACAGATTTCAAGCAAAAACTTCGGGTTTCTTTTCGCACCAGAGTTTTCGGGCAGCTTGACCGATGTGCCACTTTCCACGTGTGTGAAAGAAGGCTGACTAACCATAAATTGATATTTAAGAGACTTGAAAAAATGTAGGATTCAGGTTCAAACACGTACGTTTGTGACATGAAACCACCAGTGATAACATCCCGTACAGCATTTCTACGACGATTGAGTCAACTCGCCAACCGGATAAAACGCCCGGAAAAAGACGAAGTTAAGAGAAGAAACAATAAGCCTTTTCCAAACGCCACGAAATCGCTCGCACGTTGGTCTTGTAAAGTTAAAGACGGAAATGTAAAATTTCGCTCGAAATCATCAAGCCATCAAAAGAACTGCGTGGGAAATTTTCAGACAAGAAGTTTTATTTATGTGCAGGTACGTGTTCACAGGATATTAATTGCCGGTTTCAACCACCACTGAATACTCTTGCCCGCCAAGTATAACAACAATGTCTGCACACACCCGCATTTACCGCAGCAATATCTTCGATTTTGGTGTCCGCTTTCTCTTGTCGCATGGAATTAGTTTCATTAACACTATAGGAAAGACTTCGAAACAACCACTGTAAACTATAGAACTGTCATTCAAACGAAGATTGCATGCTTTTATGTCACTTACTTCTTTGATACTACGAAATCAAGAGATGTTTAAGACTGACTGTTGACGCACCCACACGCAGTTTTACACACACCAGACTAATCTCTTCATGAAGTCGTCGAACAAGGTTCTAGAGATCAACCGCTGAATCGGCATGCTGATATATATCGGCCGATATAGCGACGTTGCCAATGTATCACATCGGCTAAATTCCGCCGATATATATCGGAAAGCTGACATGCTGCAACTCTGTTTTATCTTCAACAGATTGAACTACATTATTCGATGGATTCCATAACTGTTGTTTATATGATATGTCATCTTCATTCTATGCCATTTATATAAGGACTTTATGTAATGTTATCATCATAATTACTCCTTGCTCATGCTTGTGTCAATTGCATATTTTATATTTCATCACAATCCGCTCTTTCATTTGCAACTTATGAAATCATTCCATTTGTTTACGTGGCCTACATACTGAAGAAAAAATTGCACTGTAATGTCTTGTAATGCAAAAGCATCGATATCGACATCGGTTATCGGCAATGAAAAATATCGGCATCGGCCAAAAAGTCTTATCGGTCAAACTCTGGAGACAAAACTTATACTTTGCTGGAATTTTTTCGCTTACCAGTGGTGGATCTAGAAGTGACGTTTGGCGTAAAGGCGTTCGAAGAAGGCAAAAAACATCACCGAATTTGAACGTTTTGATACACTCATTCATAAATGAAGCAATATCTTAATAGCGAAGAGCAAGCAAAGGCTCATCTGTTTCTTCAAAAACATGCATTTTCCGAAAACGTCATCTACTCATTTCTCCAATAGACCGCCTTCCAAATTTTCAAAGACCGCCCCCGCTTTCATGCGACATGCTTTTGAAAGCGAGGAGCGCATTATTACCCAACAGGGTGCAGTTACGCAAAACGGACGTCACTTCAGGAGAGGCCACCACGGTGGCTATTCAGTGTTAATTCCCGGCCTCCCAGATCGGCCACTGCTGGTAACCACACATTGGAATCCAGGAACCGTCGTAAAATTATAGTGATAGCGGCACAGCGGAAATTTGAAAGGTCGGCACGTGTCCAGTAAAACCGCGGTAGACCATTAATGTCACAGTAGTGGGACGCAGAGCATTTTTCGTAACAATAGCGCAGGGACAACAGCAACATATTTTACCAATTTTATTTCAGTTTTCAGGCGTTTGGACGGCCAATAGCTTTTTTGTAAAACAACATTATGACAACATCGGCAAGTGAAAGGCAAATGCATGTCATCGGAACGCAATACAAAAAGCAATTATCGAATAATGAGACATACCCAAAATTTTCAACTGTTTTGTGATATGATGGTAGAACATGTGTCAATGATGGCACACAACGACGAAAAAAGCAAGTATTTCGGTTAATGGCCAGGCTTGCATCTGCAGCAAGATGAGGCACTCCAAACATCACTTAAAACTCGGTTATTGTATGATTATTGGGATTGGTGTGCTTCAACTTGAGCGATGGCAAAACACACGTTTGGGATGTGGTACGCTCGTGTTTTAGCAATATACATCAGTGAAGTATAGTGAAGTAAAGTGTAGATCTGCTCGGCGGTTGTGAATGAGGTTGGTTGGTGCGCATGAACAGGTTTTAACGAAAATGGTCATTTGTTGGCAGAAATCCGACACGTAAAAAGTCGTACCAATGTCAACGCCACAAAAAAAATTAGACAAGACTATTGCAATGAAACAAAATACGTCTGCCAAAATATGACTAAAAATATAAGTCAAATTTATATAGGCAAAGATAGGTAAAAAATGCTTAGGCATCCAAGGGTAATTAATTCCACGGAGCTACCGCAAGTTCCTGAATTTTAGGTAACAGATGGTGATAAGCATTCAAAACTCCTATTACAAGAAAAACGCGAATTAAGAATTTAAATATACAGAAAAAAAGTCATCTCTTTAGAGCAGCGATTCCCCAAAGTGGGTTTCGCGGAACCCTAGGTAGGGTTCCACAGACAAATCTAAAGTGTTCCACGAGTTATACTTTCCAGTTCTAAGCAAAAACTGCTGATATCTTTAACCCTTTGGGCGTGTGGCAGACGCTATACCGTTTGATCAAGCTTTCCTTTTTCCCGGTTTTGCTTGTTGTTGAATTGTTTATGCTTTATGGATACTTTTATTGTGCATAATTTTGTTTACAGTACGAAACCTTAATAACGGCAGTTTGGGTGCAAAAAGCGTTTATGCCAACTTGGTGGTTCTGGCGGGGGTTCCTTGTCCACTTAAAATAAACTTGCAGTGTTCCGCGGGCAAAAAAGTTTGGGAACCACTGCTTTAGAGGTTCAAGTTCGGCCAAATCCGAAGATTTTTTACCCGAAAAGCCCGCGATCGTGGGAAATTTTTCCGCAGGATACAAATTATCATCTCCTACGAAGCCGTCGTCTGTTGTAAACAAACGCAATCAAGAACTTGCCGCAGGGTTTTGACAACAACAGTGCAAGTTCATGCGCTTGGTGATCAGCCGGATGATAAAGGCAGCAACGTTGATTGGAACAGCAGCGGGGCAAAACCTGCGTGCGTTTGCCCTGTAACGTTGTAGTTGGTGGCGCGCGATCGAGAGGTTATAAAAAATACATGATCTCAATTACTCTTCACGTCAACCCAAAGCATCACAATACGACTGCTGTGCCCCAGCACAAAAAATACGACTTTCCTAAATGCCATAAGGAGGTTTAATTCANGTTATTGACCGAAAGCTCACTCCCACGCTCTACTACAAAGAAACGTCAGGGTGTGCGTGCGTGTCTGACGAAAGGTCTCATCACTGGTAATAAGTAAGACAAGTGCAACGCAAATAACAAGCATCACTTCGATTAAGGCGGAGATCAGTGTGTAAACAGCAAGTTCACGCCTGGCGTGATCGGTATTTTCCGAACATACGGTGACACATGATGCGCCTGATGGTGGAGGAGAGTAAGAAATAATCAAACCAGCGGAGAACTGTCTATCAAAGCTTACCTTGTGCGATTCGGCGCCGTGTGCGATGTTCTTCTTGCAAACTGCAACAGAATTAGAGAGTTAACGATCGAGGGCACCAAGATGGACAGTGACGCAAAAACGACCTCAAGCAACGCTTCGTAGCAACAAGTTTCACACCGACTGAATCAGAAGCTCGAAACGTGCGCGTCACGACCGAACACGGCTTTTGTCTAATTCACCGTAGGCAAAGGATACGGCCGGTTGAACGAATATCGCACTTACCGAATGGAAAGCGCACGTCTGCAGCGTCCATCTGTTGTAAAATGGTTTTCCTGTCTTTGGTTTCGATAAACGTGAACGTTGGAATGTGCAGAGTATTTGCTGCAGCAGAAACAGACGACAGTGTTTGAATTCAAATCAGAACCGCAGGCCGGTGTTTCACAGAGGCCGCCGTGATGTCTATCATGGCTTCACTATCTCCTACGCACGATCGAAGTGTGGCCTTGATCGAAGACGTCAGATTGGAGAATGTGACAGCGCGCAAACGCAACGACCCGTTCTCGGGCGTTTGGCGCAAAGTGACAATTGAGTGAAGCTCGTACGTTTTACGTCACATGCGAGGACGGGGTGTCGTGCCGGCGATCACGTTACGTTGCTAAAACGGTTCTTTGTGACGCATGAATGGCAAATTACCTTGGAAAGAGCTCAACCGACCCCACCCGACACAATAAAATCTTGTTTACTGAACTAAGAGATTCTCTCTCTATATTGAAAAGCTAATAAAACGGTTTGTTCCATTNGTCAGGCGCGACAGAAGCTTCAACACATTTGCTGATATTGATGGAAATTAGCGGAGCAAATATGACCCGGCCACAATACTGGAAGAATAGAGGTTATTCCAAATAACACGTCCCGGAAAATATACACAAACACGTATTTGGCAGCGTTTAGCACTTTCGAAATAACTATGAAAGTAAACTGCGCGCATTTCTTACTGACTTTCGGAACAGATTTTTGTTTCCTTGATAAGCTCGTATGTATCGAAACGTTTTATCAGTTTTCGGAGACAAGCCAAAGGATCGATCATCACAGTGTCAGGGTGCCGGTCCAAATAAGCCTGCGACAGAAAGACAGNCAGTGCTTTGTGTAANAAAACAGGAAACATAATTCAAAATAAATTCATTTCAAGCGCAACACTTTGTCGCCATGTTATTTGCATCCAAAAAAGGCACGCAAAGGAAAGCTTAAATTTGGCAACTACGCAGTCTTCGAATGTTTCGTTCAGGACACGCATTGCCGAAACATTGCTCAATCTTGCCACAGGCGTAGCCAAATGTGCACCCCTCCTCCAATTTTTGAAAAACATGATCATTTTGTGCTTTGAGAAACGGTATTCCAAGCAAAATAGTGTTTATTTGCCCAAAATCGAGCATTTTAGCCCCCGAAATTTTTTTGGACGCTCCCACATTTTTGGGCTGGCTACGCTACTGAATCTTGCCTTGTAATTTCTATAACCTTAGGCGCATGTCAAGCGCAGCACGCCACGATTCAAACACATTTTTCGCCATCTGCAGGCCAACAACCCGTGATCAAAGCACAACAATCAAGGTGTCTTGCTTGGTGACTAAACCCGTGCATTTGGGAAGTGTGTACTGAGCTGAAGCCGAATGCCCGTTAAAAAAGCGTTGCGATTTCCAATCGACAAAACGGTAAATTAACAGATCGGGTGATTGATCCGCAGCCACTACGTGAATCGCTGGTACTCTCCTTGGGCAAGAATATCAATGACCTCAATCGCTCGGACTAGAAGCAAATTTCAAGGCAAGCAACCATCGTCGCTCAAACAAAATATCAGCAGTGCTAAGCTTTTTTCGGTCATGTACCGAATTTTGTTTTAAATGGCCAAAAAAATTAAGTCAATTCGGTCAAAATATCCAATAATATAGACTGGTGAATACTGTTACGACGAGTTTTGATACTTTTATGGCACAAATTACCAAAATGTCACAGCGTGAAGTCGGCTTGCTTGCGCTTCTCATTGCATTTTGAAAAATCACATTGTTAACCAACAACGATTTTCGAGAAGTTCGTTCAATTAAAGATAAAAAATAAGAACACAGCACTTATATTCAGCAGGCTTTCTGCGTCAGAGATGTGAGGAGACTACTCGAGTCACTCGCTCAAATTGAGCTGTGTTTTCAAATGAGTCATTTTGAGGTATGGAGTGATCGATTGGTATACCCATTTACGGAAAAAAAACTTCAATCGACTCGAGTTACCAGAGATTAAAGTCCTTTTCTGTGGGATCTGTTACTGCCTAATGCTACTTTTTTCATTTTTACTCCATTTCCGTATACGCTACTAGAAACAAAAATGAAGTGAAAGTGACCAGACAGGAAAAGTAAAGGTCTTGAAATGACTCGGCAGCAATATGGACCTCCATTCGGGCTGGATTCACCATGGTCAAGGTTTTGACTCAATTGGATTCGAAGCTTATTGTATTTGACTCGGATTGAAGCTGTTAAAATGGGGCCTCAACCTCAAGACTCATTTAATTGCGGAGAGTTCAATCCATTCCACAAGGTCAAGGTACACTTTAAATTTGTAACAGTTGATGTACCTTTACTTAAGGTGACAATCTTCACTAATGGTGTCAATGATTTACATATCTTTACTTCAGTCGGTGAAACCTGTTTTCCAGAAAGGAGTTGGACAGTGACGCAAAAACGACCTCAAGCAACGCTTCGTATCAATTGCCACGAAGCATATCACATCTGATGAGTCAAAACTGGTATTTATGGAATATCATTCAATTTCAGAAAATATTTAACCCACTTTATTAGCACAGCAAACTTTGAATGTGCAAAGTTGTAATAAAAAAGAAGTGTATAACATCACCGAATAACCTTCTGGAGGTTCAGCTGTGCTTACGCGGGCACATGGACTGTGTTTGATGGACAGCTTTGAGGTGACAAACCTTTAGTGTTCGCATTTCGATGACGCCACCATGTTCACTCAACTGTAGTACGTCCTTTTTGTAAAATTGGCAAATATTTTGGGTACCATGGCCCGAGTGCACCCTGACTATGCCCATGGTGGTGGTATAGCAACTGGTACTGTACAATGGTGGTGCTATAGCAACTGGTACTGTACAATGGTGGTGGTATTGCAACTGGTACTGTACAATGGTGGTGGTATTGCAACTGGTACTGTACAATGGTGGTGGTATAGCAACTGGTACTGTACAATGGTGGTGGTATAGCAACTGGTACTGTACAATGGTGGTGGTATAGCAACTGGTACTGTACAATGGTGGTATATCTAGCACTGTGTTTAATACGAAAATACATTATTTCTGAAAGTTGGGTTAAATAGACATAATATGGTCAAAAAAATGTGATAATCGATTCGACTTTGGTTAAAACTACATAGATCTAATAAAAAACAAACCACAAAATCTTTTGGTAAATACTAGCAGTGACAACCGTATTCTGTATATTCCAGACTACAGATCAGCACAGGAATTTGACTCACAAAAACATGATACACATCAGTCGCATGATTGAGTGGCATTTATGTACACAATGAATTTGTTAATTCGAATTAACCAACAAAATCATGATGCAAAATATTGGGGGGGACAAAAGATATTGTGTGTCCCCCTGTCCAAAAGTTGGGAGGACATGTCTTCCCTTAAACTTGGTCCTTGCTTGGGCACATAAATGCACCAAATGGGGAAAAGGGTAAGTGTTCCCAGTGGAGAGTCCTTATGCCAGTGTCGTAGCCAGCCCAAAATTTTTTTGGGGCCAAAATGCTTGACTTTACGCTTCTCAAAGCACAAAATGACCAGATATGCCAAAATCTTGGGATGTCCTCCTTGACCACACCTACGTTTCATGGGGGTCCTGACAAGTGACAACCTGGGGCTTTTTTCTGTCATAGACTGAAATGTTTTTGAAATGACCAAAACAATTGTCATTTCGGTCAGAATGTCCAAAAATATAGGCTAATGAACACTGTTACGGCAAGTTTGAATACAACTGTGACACAGACTACTGAAATGTTTCAGTAACCAATTTGTCAAAGCAAAAATAATCGAAATGTCTCAGCAAAAAAATAAACCCAGCCGACAATTCACTTGTTGAGAGATGTCAGGATTTGGAAAACTCAACAATTCTTCTTGCTCATTCTGCTTAGGGAACAACTTCAAAAAATCTGCAAACCTCAAAAAAGTGCTTCTGATCCTGAGGGCAGGTTTCAAAATGTTTTAACATTTTAGTATTGTTTGAAGGAGCTTATGATGCACATAACCCAGTACAAACATTTTATATGAACAGCTGAACAGCGTCTTTTCACTGTACTAGCACAGAAATTGATACCACATGGATCAGTGCAGTCAATTGCTTGTTTGTGACCATACCTCGAATCTAGCCATTCGTTCTGCTGCATGCAAATTGCCACCAATCGTGTCAATCATCAAATCTGTTACTTTGTGCACAACTGCATCAAAAGGACCTTGCTGTTCAAGATCAGCATCTATGTTGATCTAAAACAAATGTAATATATTCAGTTGTTGCAAAAAAAATAGCACAATATCAAATGTATTCTTACCTCAAGGATATCCACACCATGTACCCTGCAAAAGTATGGTAAAATTATAGTCAAATACTGACCACCTTTTCACTTTTCATTGATTTCACAAATGTACAACGGAACGTTTAAAATCCTTTACAATTAGCAACAGTTTCACTGCCAAGTTTACTTCAAGTAAACAATTAGTGCTAAAATTACATCTACATGGGACATACAGGGTGTCCATAAAGTCTCTTTACAATTTAAAAAAATTATAAAAAAATGAAATGATGAGATATCGCAATGAGGTTTGTTTTATGTTAATCAATATTCCATAAAGTTTTTATTGACACTAAAATTTATTGTTTCAGACA
>JGI24022J15233_10011691_pt1 | contig 10033 bp, 7 predicted proteins | sample Ectturendosymbi2_FD_15233 | JGI IMG/M metagenome (IMG submission 15233)
TTTCGATGATGGCAAACCCACGACACGTAAGCGCCATCTCAAATCCCGTGGGAGCAGAGTAGAAAGACCGATCACCTTATTTCAAACAGGGCTCTTAGTAAATGAAAGAAGCACAACCGGTCCTTGAGTTGATGCTTGACGGATGAACGAGTTTGTACAGGGTTGAAGCAGGATGAACGTGACTACTAAACGATCCCAGACGAACGTCCCTTCTTTTCCTGGACATCAGCACAAAATGCGAGCGCGCCGCAGATTTTGAAAAACTTGCAAAGTAAGTGCCATTACGTTCGTGCAGTAAAGCCACGGCACCTGACTTCAGGGAAGGAAAGCGTCGTGGCTCGCAGCGACGAAAATGTTCATAACGTGATTGTTCTTACAAAGCCCGGTAAACAACGTCCACTGTGCTTTGTCAAGAGCGCGAGTCAAATGTAACTGTTTCAATAGCAAATTTCGCAACAACTTCGCAGTCGACGGAGTGTAATTTCTCCCTCAAGATTGTTCTTTCCAGCAAATACATTTATTAGATTGAGTCCTATAATGGTATTATCAAAGACCAGTATTTCACGTGACACGCACGTTCACATGGTGTAAATCCGACGAGTGTCTGTCGCAGGGTGATGTTCTTTTTAAGGCGATTTTTACAAAACTAGGAGTTGCATGCTGGTGAGTCAACGATTGTGCGTTGTACTTCTGAACGCATCGGCTATTCTCAACTCGTAGATAATCACGCAAACCTGGCTGGCAGCAAACCCACTGAAAGTTTCAAACTTGTCTCTCACCTATTTGCAATCGAGCCAATTTTCTACATTGTATTTTGTGTTGCTTACAATTCAAGTAGAGCCTATCTCAACACGCAAGTTTATCTCGTGACGAAAGACTGCGGCCATGGAACATGACACGTGCGAATGCATGACGAATAAAGATCAACTGACGCCAAATGGAAAATGTTTAAACCGGCATGACGAAACACCAACGCTAATTTCGCTTCAAGGACCTTCCGAATGAAATATTGATGACCACGCCCAGTGTAATAAAAGATTTTTGGTTCAACCGAGCTCGGCTTTATACAAGGAAAATGCGTTTTGTCTATGCTGCGTGCATAAACAAAGTTTTTGAGAAAGCAATTACCTAGCTGCTCTTCCCAACCGCCGCCGCGAAAATGAAAAAGTTTTGAGCAGGTCGAGAGATGGCTCTGCAGAAGCGAAAGCGACAAGTTCTATTCGACTGAGATCGGTATATCGGTGGCGCAGTGGCCTGAACCAGTGCGCCCGCAGTCAGAAGCGAAAAGCCGCGAAGCCTGCAGCTTGGCCAGGGATAGCTCGGTTCAGCCTGTATTTGTAGTCTACCTCAAAATGAAAGTTTGTACAAGGCTTGCATTGTGAAATGCCAATCAAAAAGCAAGGTGCAGAGCGAAAACTTGCATTAAATGCGAAGTCAAGAGGTGTATGCGAATAACAGCAGAATGGTTGTGGAAAGTGGAGCGAAATCCGACAACAGGAAGGAGAAACGGTAACACAGGGTTTTGTATAGCTTCCGTAGAAAGCATCAGTCGGCACGCACAGTTCACTAGCGCATCTCAATAGTTTTGTTGCATTCAGTGATTCGGTCGTACTTGAACAGTGCCAAGTAGTTCAAGGCAGAACCTAAGGCGTCATGAAAGTTAAAGGTAAAACCTTCATGGCGTTGACATGACAAAGTTAATTTACAACGGACTGGTGCTACCTGAGCCTCAAAGCAAAACATCATCGTCGCAGTGCAAACGGGTGCTATCAACGACAAAGCTCTTGCAGCAATTCATCTGTGATGTCACAATGAGCACTGACAAGTCTCGGTGGAGCCGAAAACAGATATCTCGGAATTATGGGGTGATTGCGGACCCAACAATCGAAATTCACGAGCGTAATACCGCGCAAATAGGACAAAAGAGGCTCAAGCTGCATGCCGTCGCACATGGTACGAAGACATAGGAATGCACTACACAAAACCTGGAGTGCGTTGCAGGAAAACGCACTAACTAAATGGTGGCAAGCTGATCTGATACCAGCATACTGGGTTCCTCGCCAATGACAGTGTTGGATCAAGTTCGCGACGAGCTCACATAATTTGAGGCACTGCGTCTTACGTCGCTTTTATGAAATAATCACGGGTGAACTTTTTTAATATCTCGATGGAAAAGTGCAGACTGGAGTTAAACAACAAGGTGGGGTTTGGCGTCAATTGTTTCGGCCTGGACTATAGCATGTACAAAATGTCAAAGGTGTATTTGCTGGTAGGGACCCACAGCCACTCTAACATCGTCCGCCAATTTTAGTATTTATTCATTCTGCAACCGGAGACATATCCAATTCGAAGCAATGTTTGACTCAACGCAGCTTTGCCAATGCATATTGAGGCAAAAATGCTTGTGGATAAGCTCTCTTGGTCTATTTCACCACTCTTGAAAAAACAACAAGGGTGATAAAGAAAAGTGAATAGCTAACTCCCAGCTCGTGCGCAATACTTGCTTTTACACGATGACCGTGGGTCAAGAACGGTGCCATAAACGAACAAGGGCGAGTTTTGCAAAGTATTATCCAAGTAGACAGTCCAAATGGAGTGCCAGCATTTAAAAAACATAGATATCAATTCCAACACGTAGGATTAATGCAAAAGATTGGAGATGTGGTAAGAATGAATTGCTGATGCAGAAAATAGCATTTCGTCTGTAACGTTAGCACACTTGGCGATGCACAAATGTTAATGTTAAAGGCAAAATGATTTCCGTGAGCACTGCGGCAGGATGGGCATTGCGCGTTTTATAGCTGGACAGATGCAAACGAACAAGGAAGCATTGTGTGAGTACAACGCGTAATTGCTTCACTACGGAACCCAAGAACGGAATAAGCGAAAACAGCAGTTATGCAACGCTGAGGGCAGTAAAGTCCCCGAGCAGAGTAAGATGCTTTCTGTTGGACTCTAAATTTAATTAAAAGATTCAGTGCAAAAAAGTTGTTCAAGGCAGCGATTAAATTTATAATAATAGTCAAAGCAACAACGAAAGCAGCGCGAAAAGAACATTTTACAAGCAAGCCAGTGCACAGCACACTTAAAAGTTTTCTTCCAGACATTTCTAATGCCCTGCGTACACATTGTGGATTTATCAGTCTTGATTGCCGTTAACGTTCATGACGTTGTCAAAATCGAGTTAGGCAGCGGCAGACCGCAACTAATCGCACACATCCACAGTGTCCGTGCACAATATCGCATCACGTCTGCCAGAGCAGCTGCTCAGGCGGTTGAGCACGGGCTTGGGTAAGTAGTCTTCATATTTGCTGCTTTGGGATAATAACCACTGATAGAATTATCATGGTTTCACTGCCTTGGTCTCTTGACTGGCGCGCTTGGGCTTATGAAAAAGGGTTAGACTCAGCCTTAGAATGCCGACAATTATCTCGTAAAGCAATTTGTTTGTACAGTAAACGTAGCCGGATTGCGGAACGCCCGAAATGGGTTGAAGAGGATCGTCTGCGGCCAACAGTTCGTGGGTTTTATTAGTTTGCCTTTCAGATGGCCGCCGCTAAGCGGTTAACCCGTGTCCATTGTTGTCGAGCGATCGTCAACAGCCTACGTTCAGCACATACAGCAGTGCCAGAAACCGACATTGTCAGGCTTTTTCACCAAAGTTTGACATGCGTTATCGAGAAACGCTTACCAGTCGCGATGAGATTGATTTTATCTGTTTCTTGAAAGAAATGTCACCATACGAAACCGACTAAACCTCTAGACGCTGCTCCCCGTACAACATGCTGAACTTACTCATGGATACGCTTTTTACTTTACTGACAACGTACCGCAACTTATACGCCTTGTCGAGGTTAAAAATGCAATTGGTTGGCCTGTCTCACACCGATTGAGTGCAGCTCGTTGCTCTCTTTGTTGTAAGAGTTGTTCCTGCTTTTCCGGCGCAGGAAGAGGGCCAAACAGACAGATGGTAGTTTTCGTTTCAACTAAATTAAACAGCAATTCAGTAACGATGAAAACTAGCTAGGGTTCATTCGTATGCACTACGCAACATGGATGGGGCTAGACACATGTGCTTCGCATCCCATCCTATGGTTGATTCGATGTTAAACCAAGGACCCTATATTGATGCAGCCCTTACAAGTACATCAGGCGCGCAGGAAAAACTCCATGAAAACTTCTGTACAGCATTCTGAGCATCGTTCGACACAAAAATAGTCGTTCTAAATGCAAAATACAAAATGCCTGTACTTTTGAAGGCCCGTGAACGTACAGCCACAAATTAATACGTAAGAAATAAAAAATAATGCGAACATGAGCGGCAGGGCGCTCGGCTATGTAAAGAATTGAATTGTTTGAGGTTTTACTGAACCAGGCAGATAAGGTAGGTTCTATTATTAAGAGTTTCAGGTCCTGCTTCTCTGAACGTTGTCGCCCTGTAATTCAAGAGCCTGTAGAAAACGTTCACAGGGTATTTACAGCGCAGTTAAGGGCCACTTTCGACGATATTACGCAGTTTCGGAAAAGTACGTGCTCAGTGCAAAGTCGCACTGAGCAAGAAGCTATTCTTCCGACATCTGCCAGCTGATTGTCGCTAGTAAAGGTCCTTGCGCCGTGGGAAAAACATTGCCTATGCCAAAGAGCCTTTTTTCATGGCTCTTCGAAGTACGAAAGAAGACAGCAAATTACAAAACGCTTGCAACGATATCGCCAACTTGTCGTCCGACGCGTTACAGCAGTTTGCACACGATAAGCACCCCGTCTGAAGTGCATCGATGTTGACCATGCGATATGTATATCCACAGCAACTGCCTTTCAACTAGCCGCGCTGCCACCAGTGGACTAAAGCAAACATATCCAACGCGATGTAACGTCAATACCGGCACAGGGTGAGCTTTCCGTCCCACCAGAGTAAATGCGCCAACTCGCTTAATGTGATAAGAATTGGGGCATGGCTGCAAGTGCAAACAAATCATTAATCTACTTTTTAGGTGCAGTGGCAGCTCTATGGACATTACATTCTGTTAAGTGCGCTTTCATATGATCGATGAGGACCTTCATGCGTAATTACAGGGTCATGTTGAAACGACCCCGTAAATATTGCGAAATTGGTACCTGGAAGAGCGTGTTCGTTGGCGGTAATTTTTCAAAGTTTGAAAAACATGCTTTTGGTGAGGGTATTAATTTTCTTCACTGTTCGCAGGTTTTCATGGCCGTCTAGTAACATTGATAGGTTAACAAAACAGCACCTCGAGCATGTCTTTTCTGTGGGACTTAACAAGAGAAGAAGTTATTGACACCGAAGCGCAACAACGTTTGGGACGACAGGACAGAAGCAATTGAGACCGCATCGGCTCTAGCAGCGAGCACACAGGTATGTTATCAATCGAGCTAGTTTATCCAGCCAAAGAATACGGCAACTGAAAGCAGAAACAATAATTTAAACCACGGCGACAAAGCTTTCTACCTGCAGACCGTTCGAGTATCAACAGCCCGGCTCGCTCTGAATGATTTTAGGGCACGATTTCGTTCGTCAGAATTCCACTTGTCCAAACAAGTGCGGTTTAAAAGGTGGGCTGAAACCTCTATTTAAACTTTCGAAGGTCATGCTCCATCAATGCTGGCCAGTCAGCAGTAAAATAAAACGAACGAGATATTTGGTGGGGCTTAGATCGGAGACGGACGGAGAAAATATGCTTGTTTTTGAACCGGTCGCGAATTTATGTTAATCCGCAGTAACATCTGTAGCACGACAAGCACCTGCAAACGTGTCTCGCTGGCTATCAGTTTGAGCGCGTTGCGATTAATCGAAAATGTTGCGGTTCAATTGCTTTGTGTCAAGAAGTTTTTTCATTGCTAGATCGCATCGTGTCATGCACAACCTCGACAGGCACAAATTGCTGAACAGTACAAGTGTTTAATCACATAGCATTTTACTGTTGTGCAAGAATGACTTTTGAATATCACCTGATCGTCAATTCAAATCTGATTAAGAGCGACGACAAACTTGTTGACTGGCAATTTGGTGGGAGGGGAGCATGATGACCGAACCGATATTTCATAGCTTGTTTGCAGAGCAAGTCGGACCGTTGAGTAAAGACATTACTCGCTGCGGAATCAGGATGCTGACGCAATTAACCAAGCACGTTTCGTAGACTTCACGTTCACGTGGTCAGTCCCGTATATGCTGCGGCAGCAAGAAACTGGTACGTAGCTTAGCAAGATTGCGGGTGTTTGGCGTTAAACAGAAGTACTTTTGGTAAATATTTCACGCACCGTGAGTTTAAATGTTCTGCTGTTACCTTAAAGTAAACATAAGTCTACAAAAGTTGCAGAGAAGTGAAATCCACCTAAACTACTGGACAGGTTTGCCTTAACTTCAACAGCGACGGCACAGCAGTTTATACAACTGATAGGTGCAGTAATCGTTTCTTACGAATCCTCAAAACACAAGACATTAAATGTTTCCTCAAGCGCTTTTTATTATTAAATTGCGGTCGGCAGTGGCACGTTGTCGAGCAGCTGGGTGAACGTAACCAGCGATAATGAGATGGTGCCAGATGGCATGTAGCATATATGTTGTAGGTGAAATATTCAATCTGCAGTCAATGTTCGATTTTACAGACAATTGCCGCTAGCGATGAACAAACCCATCGTTGCATAATTTTGTAATAAAAGCTCGCAACGGTCTGTATCATAAAAGAGTTGTTCCACAGCAATGAATCAGACACTGTGGTGTTTACCGTGTATGTTTTTCATTGGCATCTTCTTTTCTTTTTTACATAGAATCTTTTATTCTTATTCATTATAAATTGTACCTTTTGGTATCCTCATCCTTAAGAATATTTTTCCGTATTCTTATAAAAATGTTTTTCTTTAATAACTACCAAATTTCGTTTATCATGGCAAGGACATGATAAATAGCAAGTTTTCTATCTTGCATATGTGGAAAAAAACAGAACAAACAGATCTGCTTAATAAATGGCACAATAGGACTTTTGTTAGAAGTTTTAAAAAGATAAACACAAAATATTGCGTGATCCAAGAGCATACTTCCAAAGTAGCGCTTAGTTCTTAAGTTCAAATAGGCAAAAAAAGGATATTTGCACCGCACCGGTAACATCACCATGTTTGCATATAAAATATTTTAAAAAATCCACAGTATGCACTTCTGATAAAAATCGGAACGGCACGCTGCTTTCTGATGTTTGATTGTTTATGGGTTTCGGCATATTTCGGCCTGTTTTATGTGTAAGCCACTAAGAAACGAATTCCGCGCCGTATTCCCACAAGTTAGCCCCACGCAAGGGCGCATGCAGGGGGTCACTGTTTCGCTGTTTTGACAGGCCCCTTGTGCCGTAGGTATTCAGCATTACCGACGATAAAATATGGAACGCTGGCAGTGCAGATTTCTACTTTTTTGTCCGTGCGGTGCGAATGGTTTGGCAAATGCAACAGCATTACCCTCATAACGTTGCATAGCGTTAATACAAAATAGTCGCGTCCCTGCCTTGTCGAAATGGCGCCCACGCAATGATCACTGCGTTGATGTGTTCGTCGATTGCACATCTTTAGGAATCCGCCTGTGCAAGACTCAAGAAACGCTACCACATGTTCGCACACTACCAAACACACGCAGGACTGTTTTGTGATATTACGCTTCATGGTGTAAGAATCTAGCCTCAAGTCGCAATTGTTTTGTTTTGCAGTAGGCCTAAATTTTACATGTTGTTTACGTTTGCTAGATTAGCTTACGACCATAAAAGATTTAGGCCTACTCCACTGTCACGCCGAGTAACTCGCGTTCATTTCCGTTGAAGGAAAGTTTTTGTGACGGGAATTTTTACAACGAACTTCTCATATTGGCAGTGGCGAATGCAGCGATATGAGAAGCATGTTTTTAACAATCTCAATCCCGACAGCGAGCGCTCTACAGACGCAGTTGTGAAGGAGACTGTCCGCATTAATTTCATAAGTATATGTAGTAGTACATTTGGATGACCACGTTTCTCGTTGCTATGTGGCTCACGTTTGCTGACTGTTTGACAAGTTGCATTTCCACCTATGCAATCACCGGCTTTACCGCAGGATCAAAAAGCGATTGTAATGTAATAAATGCGCTGTGACGGACGAGTGCAAACCGGTACATGCAGTTTGCTGAGATAACTTGGCCGTTTCTTGTGAGTTTGGACGATGCGACTGGTACCACTGTCTCAACACCTGCTTTGTGTTAGAATACTAACCAAGTTTCATCTTGGCTACAAGCCAAGTTTGATTGGATCTTCGGTCACCAAACCAGTAGAAAACCTGATTTTATTCTGAAAAGTGATGTATATCTAAAGCCGCTCTTCCATGACAGACCCTTTTGACAGACCAGATGTGCCATTTGCACCACGTGGCACGTACTTAGAACGAAGCGGAGTGACACACTCTCAACTGCTGTGATTCTTAGGAGTTCCTTACGTGCCTCCATTTTTCCTCTGTAACTTGCTCTGAGAGTGGTCGTGCCGTGAGAAGCGATGAAATATTTGCACAGCACATCATTTGTGGTAAATTTCTCGATGGAAGATTATGACTTGCCGATTGACGTGGAGTTCAATAACTTTACTCAGTGACACGCCAAGCCTTTTGCGTTAAGACAGGGGTTCCCAACCTTTCTCTGACAACGTGACCTTTCGGCATTCCGACAGATGAGCATGTACCCCTTCAGCGTTTCGAAAGTTAAGAATGTACCTCTCCAGCATTTCGACAGATGAACATGTACCCCTAAAATTTCTTATGACAAAATATTTTATCATGATTAATCACAGCTATATTTAACAATAAGCATATAACGGCTTTTGAAAGCAATATTCACTGATATATGCATAAATATGTGGAAATAAAAGATACGCAAATATACATTTCTCTTCTATTGTTAACCTTAAATGTACCCCTGCAGATAGGCACATGTACCCTAGGGGTACATATACCCCAGGTTGGGAACCTCTGCGTTAAGTAAACAAAAAGCGAGGTTTCTTACAAACATCTTCTCAAATCTTTTGGCAATGTAGGGATTGCCTACCGGTAACTGTGCCACTACTATATTGTTGAAACGGCATAAACTTTTGATAAAAAAACAAAACAAACCAATGTATCAGTTTATCATCTGGGTAGTTCCAGCTCCAGGTTGACTGCGTAGCAGGTGTTTTTACGCTTGTGAGTAGGGGACTGTGGCTCAAGTGACAAAAACTGGAAGTATTTCAAGTTGAGCTTGATATACGTTTCGGTTAATAGCAGCAACCACCAGCCATGCAGAATAAGTTATTACTTAAGCGTCCTCATATTTTCGTCCAAAAAGTGACAGAGCATCGCAAATTGGTAAACGCCAAGAAAATACGCAAGCTGCAGAGAACAACAGTTTCAAATAGCAAAAGTGAGACTGTTGAAACAACTTCATATTTCCTGATGACAGACAGAAAGTTTGCAGTGTTAAGCACTGGAGCTGATCTTTGAAAAACGCAACTGAGTGCCTTCGACTTTTTCCATCTTTTGGCATGGCCATAATGTCAACAGAACGCATATTATCGAAGAGTATAGGTTACAGCTAATAATTAGGGCAAGTTTCTGTTGCAGTAAAAAAGTGAGAAAGTTGCATTTATTTTCAACGGAAGTTGCATTTATGCGCACATTTGACACAACCTATTTTCGTTTGCGCGGACTTGACCAAAAGCCAAGATTTTCCGCACTTCCACCTCTAATTGAGTTCGGGCACCGTCGTACTTGGCTGGGGTTGTAAAACTTCTAGCTTGCAAACCGACTGTTTCGTCATAGATAACAGTGAGACGCAGGTAATCCGTCATATAGCTCTTTTTCATGCAATCAAAGAGAATAGAACTAAACTGAAATAGTTTTGTAGTATTTTTTTTAAATTACACTTTTACATTTTGCGAAATACAGGGTGACCCAAAAAGATGCGTACCCATATTTTGTTCGATAAAAAACCCATTTTTTAACGAATGTCTTTTCTGTTGCAGGACATGATAGGTGAATC
>JGI24022J15233_10011695_pt1 | contig 10032 bp, 10 predicted proteins | sample Ectturendosymbi2_FD_15233 | JGI IMG/M metagenome (IMG submission 15233)
AAGGTCAACGATGTAATGCTGCGGAACCAGATGCGGAGGCAAGCGATTGTTCATCCAAATTTCTTCATTCTGAAATGTGATAATCATCATCGAGTTGCGGGCAAGAACGTCATCCACAAGCGTTAATTCAGCGGGAACACAAACGGAATTTCACTAATGAGGTTACAGTATTTTATATAGTGTGGGTTATTTTTGAGTAATGCAAACTGCTCATCTAGCTCAGTTGCTGCAACCAAAAAGTTCTTACCGAAACGGCAATACAGAAAGCCTGACTTTGACTGTGTATCTAAACCAGCATGAAAATCTCATTTCATGAACCTCTGGCTTGTCCAGGCAATTTCTTTTTTTTCGATTTCCAAACGCCATTACAGAAAAAGCTAAAACTTATTTTTAAAAAGTATACATGTCTGAGCTATTTCCTCCAGAATCTATTCATGCTGTCTATACAATGTATTCATCTATTCTGTCTATACAATCTATCCATGCTGTCTATACAATCTATTCATGGGTTAACTGAACACAAAAGCAAACGGAGTTTCAGTAATACAGTTGCAGTATTTCAAATAATGTTAATTATTTTTGAGTAATGCAAACTGTTTAATCTTGCTCAGCTTCTGTAATCAAAACGTTCCTTACCGAAGCGGCAGTGCAAAAATCCTGATTTTGCCTTTGTCTCTAAACCAGCATGAAAATCTCATTTCACGAACCTCTGGCTTGTCCAGTACATTTCAATTTTTTTTCGATTTTCAGAGGGTTTGATTTTGCAAACTCTAAAAGGAATGTCCACTGTGCCAGCGTTAAAACACCTTTACAGAAAGAGCTACAACTTGTTTTTAAAAAGTATACATATCTGAGCTATTTCCTCAACCCTTTATTCATCCTGTTTTATGAAATTCGGAACATCGGTTCTCGAGCATGTTATCAAATAACATAAAGTGTTTTTGAGAAAAAATATAGGTTATAACAGTTGGTTTTACATTCTAAAAATTTTTTTCAACCGATTTCCTTAACTGATCAAAGAAAACGAAAAAAGCAAAGCGATATTTTTTTCGTCATAACGTTTGAACTAGGAAAGCTAGAAAGCCATTCAAGGGCTAAAGACTCGTATTATAGCGTGGTTTCCACTTAAAACTTGAGTCAAAAAATGTTTCGTTGGATTGGCGGTAAGGCCCGTAAACGTAACCTAATTATGACGTCCTCCACGAAAAAACAATCAATCCAAAACTTTCCAGTTTTGTAAAAATCCAATCCAGAAGACTTCCGGTATCTTTAGAGAGTTTAAATATCTCTCTAGCGCAATTGGCTGAGGAGTTATGGTGGTGCATAACTCCTTCTCTGTGAGGTTGTGGAAGAATTGACCTCTGCTGTGGAGTGGGAAGGATGCAAACTGAAAGCAGCTGATAAACAAGATTCGAGAGAAATATTCGGAATTTTCAGAATTTGAAAAGCAAACTCACCCTGATATTGAGAGCAAAAATTATGGGATCTCAAAGGCGCAATATTTGAGTTATGTTATTTCAAAATTGGCCCCGGAGGTGAAAGGTTAAGTAAACAACTAGATTTGTCAAAACGCACAACCTCACCGGCCCGGTTGTTGTGGTTGGTTTGGTGGGCATGTCACTCGGCGTTGGGTCCACAACTTCGGTCTGGCAGGTTGGACGACCGACTAAACCGACTAGCAAACCTTCAAAATAGAAAAGCTCTGGTGGATCACTGTTCTGCAGACCGATCAGAAATAGAGAAATCAAACTTGGCAAGCAATCATACAAACGTTTCCTAGACAACCAAAGGTTATGTCGGCACAATTCTTCTCAATGGTGGTTTGAGTTGACGTACTTGATCTGTTACTGTAGGTTTGCAAACGCCAAACCGCTATAAACATTTTTTATTTATGTTGAACTACTCACCGACGAGCAAAACCGATCCAACGTAGAAAAGAACTATTCCGAACAGAGCGCAGTTGCTGAGATAAAAACCCTTCTTTTTGGATCCGCCATCATGAAATTCCATATCCACTGATCCCATTTTTTACAATTATTTTTAACTCAGCAGTGCCCTGTATATTAAACCAATAGATGTGTTATCGAAAAAAAACATTTCCCCACTGTTCTGAGCAACAAATGAATAATTGTTTCTAAATATATTCTTTTGTTTAACTGCTTGTAGCAAGTCCACAATGAAAGCATTAACATAAATCATTTTTGTATGTTTTGACGTAGGAACCCTGAAAGAACAAGATTTGTTTTCACGTAAGATTTCCATTACGTAAATAAAATAAGCCCTCTTTTATTGCACCTTGCACCTAAGAGATATCAGCTTGTTGAATGCAGAGTGCTGGCTCAGAAGGTGATACGCACTAAAACTGTTTTACAGTATTTTTCTCCCTTCCTTTTTTGAGATTCTTAAAGTTGCCATGTATGCAGATCTCTTAATTTTGTGGAAAACTCAGTTATTTCAAGTTAGTTTTCTCACATTTGATCGGCACGTTTCATTACAATAAAAACCCGGTTATACAAATAACAGCAAGATTCCGTTTTCATCAAAGAAGCTTTCTTGAATAAATTGAAATTGTGAAAAAAACTTGGAAAAGCAATTCTCGTTTTCAATGGAAGGCAGAAGAACAAACGTAGATGAATTTGTTCTCGTCCTGAGCAGTTATCTCGGTTCAAGGATTGCATACATTTTCAGGTGCATGTCGTTAACATACTCTTTCCCCGTCCTTTTGCACAGAAATAATTGTCCTCATTACATGTTTTCTTGTAACTTTCCAATTCCTCTTCATGAGCCAAACAAGCACTTCGCAGCACTGAAATTTAGTAAAACGCCAAACTTACGAAGGTTTTCACTGAAATGCATTGTCTTGGAAGTGGACTTCCATGTTAAAAATTTCTCAAATCATAGCGCCAAAGAAAGTAGTTCAGAATTTTTAAATTATTCTCCTTTCGACAGCATTTTAATCTTTAACCTGACGAACTCACCAAGTGCTGCATAGAATTAGACCAAGATAGGAAACTGAGCAGCGTTCCGTTTCTACCACGGTCTTTGCTTACTGTTTGCTCTGCGTAAGCACGTACCAGTCAAGTTAATGAAGCTATGCGCAGATAGTGAAAGACAAATGTTTAGTGCTTAGTCGTAGCTGGATTTCACCTGACGTATGACTTCACAAAAACGGTCCAGTGTTGAAATTTCAAATAGTAAACTCGTTGCTTCTTTATTGCCAATTACTTGATGTGAAATCTATTTATTCAGTTATTTTACGCCCTTAAAATATTTGGAAACATCGATGATCTCGTCCAAGCATTTGCTGGCCACATGGAAACTATGAGCAACTGACGGCAACAGCAAGCCAGTCACGTGCCCGTGGCTTATCAAGCCTCTAAAATTGTTTGCAGAAGCACACTGTCGCTCACACAATTGCTTATTATGTGTAAACACTCTGCTGGAAAAGCTTTTTCACGCATCATCCACAGCCGTAAATTTTCCAGAAACGTTCCGACCTTATTTGGTCGTTCCGTCACTCATCATTTTGTTTCAGATTTGTTTCCACTTTTTGCTAGTTTGTTGCAAAATCGATAATCCAAGAACTTGCATGTTTTAAGGTACGTGCTTCATGTTTCATGGAAAATATCATGCTTTTTCAAAAAGCTACAAGAATGAACAGGCCAATCATAATATTATATTAAGAATCTCTGGTTTCACAGAATCTCATGTTTACCAGTTTGAACATCGAACTACGGAATGTTACTGCTGAATCCTTTTTCAATTGGGTTTCAGGGGAAAAATATCAACTCATTAGTAAATCCTCTTTGTAACTTTAAATAAAAGCTTGCATTGCAAATCGCGGATGGTGTAGGCAGCTATTTTGAACTAATTATCTTCATTGAAAACAATTTGTCGAAAGATGAGCTGAAGTCAAACCTCTCACACAAACGTGTTTGATGTTTTTCAATGTTGCAAATTGTTAATCTAATCACGACAAATTATGAATTCGGAAATCGTTTGAAGCCCCTGTACAAGAAATAAAGTTATCATTAATCTTACAAGTTTCAACAACAAACATGTCAATTAACATTGCTGCTCGCTTTCTCTTCATGGAATGTAAGTGCTGATTGTATCTGCGTGATATCAATTACATTTCCCGATTGATCTTTACTTGTGGCGAACATAAATAAGATGGATGAGCAGATGTTATGCTTTCACAATATGGAATTCGTACAATCCTTCAAGAAAATTTGTCCGGTATACACGGACGCGTGCACATCCCTACACCGCCTCTTGCACTGCGACTACATGCGTGTTTTTACCTTGTGCAAACCATTTTTCATGCGACTATGCAGTGTTCCAACCGTGGACTCTTGCAGCCATTACGGGCGTGGGCAAGCAGCGCTTGGATCAATGTTCAACTTATGTCGACGCCCAGTCGTGTTATGCGATTAAATTGGCATGAGGGAACGCTGCTTCCACAAAAGCAACGTCGTTATCAGCTGGATCACTGCCTTGTATCAACAAATATTGACGTTTGCTGACAATTGTTCGGCTGCAAAACAAGCATCGAAGCGAAAGGCACAGCAGCATTTCTGGCGATAGAAGGTTTTCAATGACATGACAGTGTCATCCCAAAGCAACCTGGGCTCACAGAAAATTCCACCCCATGGAAATTGGCCCGTGAAACAAGTTGGCCATTGGGAGTTGCTGGACCGGTTGCAAATGGCCTCGCACAGTCATTCGTTAAAACATTGCTTTGTACAAATGTCTTCTTGTTTTGTTGAACATGTCCCATGCTGTTTTGGCTGTCGGCAGATTTTTGCGGTATTTTTTTTTTTTTTTAACTCTAAAACAAACGTTCGATTACTGCGTCAACAGCGCTTATATTTTATTTGTCTGAACCGTGAGAAAAACAATAAGAAGTTTTGCTAAGAATGTCACTCAGGACACAAAAAATTAGTCATGGACATTTCCTAGTGAAGCAAGAATGTGAAAAAACCTGCTGATGATTTATTTCACGAACAAACAATTCAAATTGTTCACACCTAACTAGCTGACAGTTCCTTCAAACAACGGAAATGTTTTAAGAACATGACCTACAACTTGCACACCAATTGATTTCGAAAGAATTGCACGTCTCGTAAATAACTGATAATTCAGATTGGCCGTACACGCCAAGGTCGTTCCCACAAAGCGAAATATGTTTACGATTTCAGAACAACATTGCCAAGGAACGTGTCAAACCAAGTTTTTATTCAGAGTTCTTCACGTAGGCCGTCGTTTTGAAGCATTTCATTACGATACCTGCCTTGCATTCATTTCAAGTTCAGGATGTGCAATTAAGAGTTGAACTTTCCACATCAAATAGCGCAACTATTGTTTTCAAAACTTGTTCTGAGCAACAAAATGTTTTACAGTTTGCTTTTCGCGCTGGACATCCTGCTTGAGAGTATCAACTGAGGTAAAATCGTTCTCAGATTTGATATTGCTAATGATTCGTTGTGTCTCAGAGAGACAATACGCAAACCCGACCTTGTAAATTTGAATTACTTCCCTTGAAATCTGTTTTCTAGACACTGGATTAAACAAAACCAAAGCATTTTAAGAAAAAAACGTGTTTTCGGATGACAAAGCAACCCCTATTACAAAAAAAGCGTGGCGTAACGAGGATAATGTCTATGTCTTTCCCAAAATCAATATCAGTGATATTGAGGAAAAATATGCCACATGAACAGAAGAAATAAATCAAGTAATTGTTAAACATCAAGACTGTTTGCAATAGCGGGACAAAAATACGGGATTTAGATGCTTCGCAATATTTTGCCAACTTTGGTTTGTTCTTGTACAGCTTGCGTAGAGTAAATAACCTGCGTTTTTACTACGGTGGAAATTGTAAGATTCTGGCATTTGCATCTTCAATTTATATATACATTTTTGACCTTTCATGAACAACTTGTAAACTTTCATTTTTTATTGTTAGTGAAATCATAACAAGATAAAAGCATTATAATCGACTTTTCCCTTTTTTCTCCCTGAGTGACATTTTATTCGTTATCTAGGTATTAGACTTTTCATTTTTTTATCCTGCTTTCCACTTCGGCAAAGCATAGTGACTATCAACACAGGTTTACTTTGCTTTGTAGTCGAACTTGGGGCTCTTTCCATGATAATCACTTTAGACACTCCATGCAATCTTAAATGCCTATCTCATATTGGTTATCAATGCACTCTCATCACAAAAACCGCTGCGTGTTGCTTTGAAAAAGTGTTGTTCGAGATTTCCAATAATGCTGAATTGCCGAATATAGGAAATACTCCTTGCGACCTCTACAGCGAAGCTGCCATATTTGATAAATTCATGCTGTCTAAAAAATCCATCAAATTAGAATCAATATCTTCAGACGTAGCAATACCAAACGTCTGATCCAAGAGGAAAGTTTCATTTATTGACAACTTGAGAACTTGTTTTTCGAAACTTTCAATTTTGCGTCATTTAAATCGTTGATTGCTGCATCTCTGCTTTGTAATTTCCCACGGCATCTGAGTCTTCCTCTGTTCCATCCATCTGCTCTTCCTGATGTTTTTATTGTCAAATTATAAAAACGACGAGCGACGCAACGTCCTGACAAAAATATGCTTTTCTTTCGTTTTACAATAAAATATAACCAGATGTGCTTCTCTTTGTGGGAATGACTTAATCAGTAATTGTATTAACCAAAAATGTGTAAATGAATGCTTTGTAACGCTTTTCTTCAGAGAATTAACGTTTCAAAGTCAATTTGTTTGGAAAACGCTTGCCAAACTTTCTTTCAAAACCATTGTGAATATCATCCGTTTCAATGGCTTTGTATCGACGTGGCCTGTGTGTGCGAATGTTCAAGGTGACTTTGCTTCCCAACCATTCAGCTATATCTTGTTCGTTGTCGCTTCTCCATTCCATGTTGGATTCTACTGTACCAATGTAGCTGTTGATGTTCGTCGTCCACGCCGGACTGTCAGGCACCAATGACCTAAATGATTCCAACTGCAAAAGCAAATAAACAGCCCTGGTGCACAAACTGTTTTTGTTGCTAAACTTCACATTAATTCACTTACATTCAGACATCATCGCAACGTTTGAAAGAAACTGAAGAGTATTTGGAAATGCAGTTAAAGCAACGTTTGTTAATTTCTAGGTTTTGAAAAATAAAGCTTTTCTGTCATTGGTTATTTTCTCAAAGATCGTCTTTTAATGGATTGACTCAAAGACAGGCCACGAGAAAAATTAGGTTCAAGGTGTCAACACCTAAGAAATGTTCACATGTGGTTTGATAAAGTTTACTTTAAGAAAAAATTTTAACTGCAATTTACATCAAGCCACAAGTGAAAATTACAAGAAATGTATGTAATCTTGACAAATCATGTTTTGCGACCATTCTATCCTTTTTACAAACTTTTGCAAGTTTTGTGATATACGGAAGAATCCTATTCGGGCACGGGATTCGGGTGATAAAGCATTCAGCGAAATCATTGGTAATCGAGATGGCTGTTATGCTAGTTGTCACCTAGCTTCTTTTTGATTTATGTACTTCTGAGTATACTTCCTGGGCATAAAAACAAATGTAGATTTTCAATTGTGATAATGGTCAAGATTGCTGATCTATTTTTGATATATTCACAAATGATTAAATGTGGCTGCAGCAGTGACGTATGCATTGCCCAGGGAGCATTTCTTGAAGTTAAACAATTTCTCCGGTTACATTTTTGATTTTAGGTAAGCATGTTAAATACATCCTTCCCACTGTTTTTCAAGACAAGCTTGAAATTTATTTTTATAAAATTGCAGATCTTACCAGTTGAACGTCGAATTCTGTCGACAGTCGTGCAGCAGAAGAGTACAAAAGGTTTTCCAAGGCATTTGATCCATAGTCGGTTCTGCGGAGCAACAACAGATAGTGCCTTCAATTACTCTGTGCTTTATTTGATTTTCTTTCACTTGGCCGGAAGATACAAGGACAAATTAGAAATGAAGCTCTCAATTGAGCAAACCACGATATAAAAATTTTGAAGAGGGCTGTATATGACGTGTGCCTTAAATACAACAATAATTCGTCCCCATAATGAACTTATTTGGTTGCGAAAAGATCTACACTGTAACTCCCTTTCATTGAAATTGAGTTAACTATGGAACAGCCCGGAAAGAACTTAAAGCTCTAGATATTTTCAAAAATAGACCGAAGAAATAAATTGTTGTTTTCTGTAGTCAAATAAGGCAACATAAATGTTCTTACAAACAAAAAGGAAAAAAGGATTTTGAGAAAGCGTGCTTGAACAACAAAAGCACGGATAACTGCCAAACAAAAAGTGCAACCTTACCAAGAATATATCGATATAAAAGAATTCAAATGCAGTGGCGTGGAGAGGGGTCGAAAGGGGCGACGGCCATTCACGGCAGTGGGGCATCCAAAGAGTGAAATTACAAAAATTAAAATGCTGTAACTAATGAAGTTTTCTAAAATATGGTTACTGACACATGTTGCATGGTTTTAATTTTTCGAAACTTTTTTTGTCATTACTAGTTTTTACGTATTCCAGTGCCAGTAATTCTCACAATCTTCAATACCAGGGACCTATACTCTAAATGTGCGGCGCACACCCAATCAAACTGATAGTGACGTGGTTTTTCCTAGGTTGTGCGATGAAGGGAAAATCACAAAAAATAAGTGAATGATAACTATGAACGTTTGAATGATTTTCTGAGCCAAATTTCCAAACTTTTCTATTTCAACTTGCTTGATTTAGCTGATTTTTTATGCATCACTAGTTTCCCGTCCCGTTTTTTTTATCTGGCAAGGCAAACCTGGGTGTGCGTTGATACAGCCGCACACCTGTGCTTGCAATATGTGTATCATTTCGAGCTTTGTCAATAAGTGGCTGTTCAGGTAGATTGATCGTAACGGCTCAAACAAACCCGCATCTGTTCTTTCCACCCAATAATTGCACCAATACAGTGCTGCGGAAACGTTAAAGACCACTATCAACGATTTGAAATAAATAGAAATAATTTATCATATTCTGTAAAAATTTGCTTCTAATATACCGAACTACAACGTTTCATAGAAAATGCTATTGTTTAAATTTGATATATCATTCTTAAGTCAATGTTTTTTCATCATCTCACAAGCAGCTGGATTTCAATTATTAGCCCCCCTCCACCTGACAAATGAGCCAAATGTACACTATTTAAGCAAAAAACAAATTCAGATAAACATATTAATTGAAGAATGGTGTACAAAAGTAACAAATATCCTTCAGGTTAGGGCCCATTAAAACTGCTTTACATCAGTCGGTAGTGAGATTTTAAAAGTAATTTATACTGATTGCAAGAGACGTGGAAGGCCCTTAAAAGCCAGCAGCTGAGATGTAGATGTTATCCAAACGATTGCAGTGCTATCTCCATGGATCTCTAGCAAAACAATTTGAAATGAACTTTTTAGATCAGGCGCAAATATTAGTCATTCCACTGTCTTATGTCGATTAAACTTGCGTTTTGCCGTGAAAGCGTGCAAATCAGCCAGAAAAACTCTGTTTATCCCGCTTGCTGATGAAAAGCGTTTCAGCTTTGCCAAAGTTCACCGTATCTGGCTGGACATCAGCGGATTGGTGCAAGGTACTATTTTCCAACTAATCTTCGGATCAACAGCTTCATGTTCGCATGCAACATGTTTGGCGACCTTGTGGAAAACGAATCAACAAGAAATACAGGGTGTTTCAAAAAATGTGACATCATTTTGCAATCTAATAACTTTGGCAGTTCCTGTTTAAATAACTTTAAATTTACACAGCATGTGTATAAACAGGCCAAAATTTGTGCAACAGGACGGTGCTCCACCTCACTGGAAGCTCACTGTGCGGGCTTATCTCAATGACAATCTGCCAAGTAGATGGATCGGGCGTGCTGTTGGCGAAGACAGTGTGATGTTGAAATGGCCTCCGCGTTCACCTGACCTCCTGCGATTTTTTCCTCTGGGGATATGTGAAGAGCTTGGTTTATGCCCCCCCCCCTCT
>JGI24022J15233_10011697_pt1 | contig 10031 bp, 5 predicted proteins | sample Ectturendosymbi2_FD_15233 | JGI IMG/M metagenome (IMG submission 15233)
TTAGCACAATTTGCAAATGCTGTGTTATGAATTAAATATAAATTTTCAGAATGTCTAGCCCCCTGCACGAACATGAAGCCTTTCTGGCGACGGTTCAGTTATGATGATAATTGAAGACTTTCTGGCGATTGTTCCGCCGAAACTGTCTGCAAGTGGAAATAAAAAATAGTGAAATACGAAAAAATTAGGATATTTTGTTGTGAAGGCCATTCGGCTTTTGGAAGTGCCATAACGTCGAAATCTTTTTTTAGAAACCACTATTAGCGGGCCCCTGTATAGCATTTTGATGGGAGTCCAGAGTTGGAACGTTACAGCAGTGGGACTAACCATGGTGAAATATTATTTTACCCGCTCGAAACCAAGTAAACAACTTTTTTGTCTAAATATTTAATAAGAAAACATGAACGTCAAAATCCAGGGGGTTCAAATCCACCCTGCTTCCTTCCGACGCCCATGTGCCCAGATATATTACGATTTATTTAATTTAGAACATCACGCAGGATTAAAAAGTTGAGCAGATGAATCAGGAAAACACGCCACAGCAAATAGAGCTTAGCACCCAGTGCTCACAGTAAAGTCAGAAATAAACTTTAGCGATTAAGATGTATTTCCATAAGTCTGCATAGACATTCTAACAAGACCCATAGTTTTGCATTGTGTGAACAGAAGTTTGCACAAGCATAGTTGAAGCTATTCACTCAGGCAGATTGGTCATACTAAGAATGGATATTTCAAACTTGTGGAAGCATTGCTACAGATTCACTCATGCTTCTTTTCACACAATATGAAATTACGTGGCTTACCGCCATAGTTGTACGGGACAGTCCCGTCGCCATGGGGGGCTTTGGTGGGCTTATCGCCCCCAAACAAAGCTCCAATCCCCCCTAAATTGAAATATGAAACACTACAGTCAGTGGAAATTTTTTTCAAATTTGAATGTCAAGCCATCGCTGCAGCAAATATGGCCCGTGAAGCTTGAATTTTAAGCCGCAGCCTACGTAGCTTTTTCGGAACAGTAGTGATTTATGCCTGTTCATAAAGGCGAATGATGGTCTTTGTCATGTTATAACTTTTCTAGTTTAGTCATCTTGTTGACATAACGTCTCTCTTTATTTAAAAAAGTTATTCAGTTTTCAGGCTCCTATCCCTGTAACATAACACTTATTACGTCCAGACACGCTGGTTACGTATTAACGAAGTTGATTGTGGAAGAAAACTTGATCGAAACAATTTGCATGCTTCTGTGCGCCAATATGCACCTCCATCCGAATTATTTTGTTATTTATTTTTTTTTAGCTTACATGTTTAACCCAAAATGTGATGGTAGAATGCTTTCATTTCTCTCCCACTGCTGAATCCCTGTATGGTGATGAGTAAAGGGCATTGTAGTTTGGGAGTTGTTAAAGTGTTTTGCTCCTGTCAGTGTTGATTGTGTGCTAACACATTATGTAATATGCCATCCGCTATGGCTACGTACTTTTGTACTCTTGTATTATTCGATTGTACTTGTGATATGGACCACGAGTTTGCGATAAAATAAGCATTATTTAAACAAATTTAATCAGGCTCTATAAGCATTATTTAGTTACATACACACGCTAGTTTGAATGTTCAGCAATGTATTCACTATGTTTGCAGTTTTGGCGGTCATGCAGACAAAAACCACAATTACACTGTCTTGACAGTCACAACCTTTGAGGGCAAACATAATGCTGATATGGCCCTCAGTGAAAATGAGTTTTACAACTCTGCTACAGTGTAGCAGAATGAGCGAAGGTCGAGATTAGCGTTGTATCTGACTAGCAGTGAAACGGTGTAGCGCCTTCCTGCTGATTTTATGGCTAGATATATATATCTATTTCCTAGATTTTCTATTTCTTATTGTCAAGTTTTTTATGTGAAGTTTTTGATAATTTCCATGTTTTTACGTTAAACTGATTATTCACAACTGTTACAAATTTGCGTTTTCGCTCCCTCACATCGAGGTTCGCAACACCGTAGGTCGGTTAGAAAACGCAGAAACGCCATAAAGCCTAGCAGCATGTCAGAGTAGCTGAGCAGCCATGACGCATTACTTGCTCTCTGTATAGACTCATATGAACAAAACTTTTTCTGAAGAGAGTATTGCAGTTGACTGCATCGCCTTGAACTACTGAGGCAAGCACAAGAGAATGATAGCAATTCGGGGCATTAACTAACAGGAAAGCAACCAGCAGCAATAGAGCTCCCTCGACGAGTTCACTCTACTGCTACTAGGTTGCACTATCATTAAATTATATAGGGAGAAGAGAACTGCGATAATTCGCTTGTGGTGACTATCACAGTGACTTGTTACTCATGGGCACCATCTGGCGGTGACCATTTATTTTCATGTGGCGCCATCTTCTGGCCGCCACAAGAGTTCCGAGGCATTTCTGGAATTTCAAAGTCGGCATTACACAGAGCAAAAAAGCCTTGTCAGCGTGTTTTGACAGACTGCTTTGAAAAGAACTTCAAAGAAAAGACCTCGTTTTGTTTGGCTTCTCAACAGAGAAACTTGTTCGCGCTCTCCCACATATTTTGAATCTGGGTTTTCATAACAAAACTGCTTGCAAAATCAGTTGAAAGATAGTCGTTAGCAAAGTACTCCCAACGTCTTGTTGCAAGTGTTGCAGAAATTTTCTCTGGTACACACACTGTTTTTGTTGAATTCAGTACAGATTTTAAACAGGGTAGAGGGCAAATTGTTTTCTCCATAGTAGCATATCAACAAAGAAAGCCTAGCCACTGACCGCTTTGAACAGCTGAATTTAGAACAATTGCTTTCTAAATCCGTTTTTAAGGAGCTGCTTCTTGCAAGACTTCATATAAAAAAAACCTATGCATAGTTTCGAGACGAAGAGCTCGAGAACGAGACCAAAATCCTTCGAGACCGAGAAGAGACCTGAGACCTTCGAGACCGAGACCAAGACCTAGACTCGAAAAAACTGGTCTCGAGACGCGTCTCGAGACCGAGACCAAGTCTCGAGACTCCATCACTGGATAAGACTTTAAAATTGGATTTAAATGAAACGTTCAATGACGGTTTTCACTCATGTAAACCTTGAAAGAATGTAGGCCTATTTATTTGGATTTTGACATGAGTTAAAGATTTTTTGGAGTTGATCGATTTAGAAAAAGAAACTAACACAACATTTAGAATTAGATTTTCTTACTCGTGTAAGAATGTAAAGATGGCATTCTTGGGGTAATTCTGTGGTTTTGTTGAAACGCCAGTTTATTTGCAGAAGCCCATTGGTTGATGCACATTCGCTATTTTATAGCGAAGTGCTTTTCAATCTTTTTGTAATCGAGAAATTCCTGATATACTTTCGCGTTTCTCATGGAACCCCATCAACAAAAATTTGAAAGGCACGAATTACTTGCAAGAAAATCAAGCATTTCATTATTAGTTAATTCAACAAACGAACAGTTATTACAGAACTTCAAAAGCAAGAAATTGAATGACTCGCTTGTTCTTGCAATTTTGAAATATAGCTACTGCATTCAGAATTTGGTCATTCGGCAAAAAGAACCTGCATCTCAAATATGTGTCGTCCCATTTTCTAATTTTGGCAATTGCATTACATTTGGTTCGCTTCGGATCCGGTGCCTCTTTTACATTTGAACTACACTGCTCATTAGCCTACTGTCCACACCTTCGCTGTTGTTACTATTTCGCTTCACATATGAAAATATGCTATTTTGCTTCATCCGGCTTGGCTAAATAGTAGAAAGTTGGGTTTCACATTGTTTTTGCTTTATTCCCACAAAGGTTGAACAGCAGCTCTGGTCTGTGACTCGGTCTACTCTCTACTAGACTCAGGCTGAGTCTACTTTCTACTCAGTCTGCTCTGCTGTGAACTGTACACCGGCAACATCGTATAACTGTGATGCAACAGTAACATTGTTCTTAACTGCACAACAATGAGCAACAAGTGACGCACAAACTACCAATATTTCTTGTTCCACTACCTGCACTCAACCTCCTGTATAATAACTGGCCTGCTTGGAGTCTGAATGCGGCACGGTGACCTAAAAAATTCAATAATGACGCATCAACGTACTGAACCAAAAATCATTTCCCCTAAAAAACGAGAAACTCTCACGGAACCCCACTACATTTTTTACGGAACCTTAGGGTTCCGCGGAACCCCTGTTGAAGAGCACTGACATAGCGACCATGGTTCATAACATATCGGAAAAGATTGCATTCCGTTGATCGTATGCAATTTTCAGTTGAGGAAATTGCGCGCCATGCCACTTGAGTTCTTGCTCTTTGTAGACGGCACGGACCCAGTGATGTCCCTTTTCATGTTATATTATCAGATTTTGCTTGGTGTTCATGCCACAGATTTGACGTTGGAAGCGATTTTCCTATTGTAAGCAGTAGTTCTCCTATTCTTCGATATTTTTTGCAAGGTGGACTAGAAACTCTACTTGGCAAGTTTACTGATCGTCATCATTTTGATCACAAGTCTGTAAGCATTACACTACACAGTGCAGCAGCCTTGAGCCTAGGCCTAAGAATTTAGAAAAGAATTCGTTTCTGCCTTGTTCTTGTTGGAAAGGCCAGCCCGGTGAAAGTGTTTTCTGTGCAACATAGGGAAAGCGTGGTCTGTTAAAACAATGGTGATTCTAACGGTTGTACATACTTGCCAGATTAATTGAAATTGGATAAAGTTATGTACTGTAACTCAGCTAACTGTACTACTACTACTACTGCTGTACTGCAGAAAAAATGACCGAGGTTCAGATTCAGACACCAGTGGCGGTATAAATAAGCCTGGCATAGGTTATGGTCAATTTTTAGCTGAATAGCATAGGCCTACCAAATTGGAAAATAACATTAAAAACATCTATTAAGTATTAGGCTACTTGATACTACGCATTGACAAGGAATATATGCACAAAACCTGTCGGAGCTGAGTTTGCAAAGTTATACACAGTGAATATTTTAGATGTGTCTATGGAACAACCTCATGACGCGGTTCGAATAAAACACTGAGTTTGTCACACACGCAGCACCATCATGGAGCGTAGCAGATGCGTTTACGTCTACTAGGCCAATGATTTTCGGTTTGGGTTTGGCTCTCACCTTGGTGATTTTCGTTTTGGTACAGTGGGGTAACCAGTGAGCGGACAATTTTCACATAAACGCTGATATCTTTCTTTCTAGGCAACTTATAATTACAAAAGTTATATCGTATGATTATAATTTTAATGCCATACAATTGTATTTTGTATTTTAGTTTGCTAAAAGTATTTTGGAGATATTCCATGCTAAAGAAATAACATGTGGGCATCAGACAACGACTGAGAACTGGTATGAGAGTTAATGTTTTGCTTGTGCGCATGACGTCACAGTATCAAAGAAAAAAGCCGAACAATCGTTTTTTGCCTGATTGGAAAGCATTGGACTAAAAGTAATTGGTGCTCGATAAGAGGTTTGGGTTGTTTCTATTTTGCCTTATGAGGCAAAATATACACTCCTGGAACTGTTTTGCCACCAGCCAAACACGATTGGCTGAACTAGTCACATGACAAGTTTGGACATCACAACTGTCTCAGTTGACTGTGATGTCTGCAAATGACTCAGTCTGATAGACAAGTAATGTCATGGTTTCAGTGCTGGCAAGCTGTTAGCAGCTTCTTGTTTGCATTTTGTAAACTGTAGGCTAAACCTAAACCCTTGTCTCTATGATTGTACTTGTCATGTGACCATTTCAACCAGCTGTGTTTGATTAAAGGCCAAATGTACTCTAATAGGATGGTTTCATCCGTCGTGCCTACTGCATTCCATAGCAATTTCTAGGACTCAGTGTAGTCCAACTCTAAATACAAAAATGCACAAACAGACAAACATGTGTTGCATATAAGTGGGCTTGCTCCCTATGTAGACATCTGTGCCTATGCTCAGATGTCATAAGTAAAAAACAATGCGTGAAGCATTACAACCATCATGGTACTACCATGAATAACTGTACAACATCGAATTCTGCGCAAACCTGGGTCCTGCTCGCTGTGACATAAGCACTTTATTGATGCATGCTGAACGTAAGACTGTCTAGCCTAGAAAGACCTTGGTAAAACAGCCAACTAACACAAACACACGTAACCGAGTTTGTTCGCAGACAATCATCTGCTTACCGCGCCAAAACCTACAAGTGATTGTTACGTCATAAAGTGTTTTGTCGGCACTGTTGCACAGCAGTCTGATTATTGTGCATGAAAGCTTTGTGCGCTAGGAACAGGACAGAGAATTTGCATTAATCAGTCAGTGTCAGAGACAAAGCAGCAACTTGGATTACTGAACACTCCATGCAGAGCAACAGCGTAACACTTATGAGCTAATATTGCCGATATACAGGGGCGCATCTAGGAGGTCTGTTTAGCTGTCATGACAGACCCCTTTGCACCGCAGGAGCTCAGCATTAAAAGCGATAAAATTGAAACGCTGTCACTGCAGGTCTCTAATGCGGGTGTTTTAGAATAGGCAACAGCCCACATTTCCCTTCTAACGTTGCATAGTATCATTACGAAACAACAACGCTACTGCCTTGTCTAAATAGTGCCTACGCAGTGACATGAAACAATTCGCATTTTTGAACATTCAAAATTGATATTGTGTTGAACGCACGTGTATCTGAATTTTCTTCTTCGGCAGTGCCAGCTGTAATGCTGTCAGAATCTCGTACACTGCCACGCACATACAGGAGCTGTTTTGTAATATTTCGCTTCATGTTGAGAAGACAGTCTCCAATCACAATCATTTCGTTTTGTAGTTTCGGGCTAACTTTCATCTGCTGTTTACACCTACTTGTTTATGACAAAATTAAGTAAGTTTAGGCTTTCCTCAGCATCATGCCAAGTAACGTGGGTTTGTTTCCAGTGAAACTATATGTTTATAAGCAATTTCTCATATTGAAAAGCGCGACAGCTGGCCTAAAAAATTGTGGCTGCATCATCTGAACAAAATATTAGTCAAGCGTCGTATTTTGAAAATTGCCTTTTGAGAATTGAGCAGTTGACGATGTTGTTTGCTGCGCAAGAAGTCTTATTGATTTGGAGAAATCCACTTTCATATTACGATGCAAAGTAATCAGAGCAATTGCAATTCCATCGTTCTTCTCTGTAGTGATTTTGCAAGTATATTTATTACACCGCCATCTTGATAGACAGCACGCTCCACAAATGCAGTTGTGTAGCTGGTTGTCAGCATTGATTTTATAAGTGTATGTACGTGTGGATAAACAGCTCGCATTGCTGTATGACTGATATTTGCTGAATGTACCTTTGTAGCACCATGTTCGTAGGATAAAACAGTGATTATGATGTAATAAAGGCGCTGTGCCCGAAAGCAATCACTTGGAAATATTTTCTTATGTGTTTTGACAATGAAATCAATACCACTATCTATTCCAGATATAGTCAGCCCTTGTTTGCCTGACTCCAAACTCCGATTAGCCGGAATCCCCACTAACCGAAACAAATTGCTGGGAACAGATTACCCATTTCAACCCTTTAATCCAGAAACCTTGCTGTCCGACACCGACTCAGAAATTTAACACTTTGGCGTCAGGCCGCTTTCGGGGAGTTTCAGAAAAAACGCCTAAACGCACGTGGCTTTGCGCAGGAATTTCACTGGTCCGGTATGCTCTACAGATCTGGTAAAAGTCTCAAAAGACACGGCAAGTCTTCTAGTCTGCACTCAAAAAAAATTTTTTTGCTTGGGGGTTGTGGGTTTTTCGTGAGTGACGTCATAAGTGGAGGACTTTTAGGCCACCTTGGCCAACTTTACCTGGCCCTGGGCGCCAACTGTTAGGTGGTAGTATTTTGCTGAAGTTTTTACTGGAAACTAGGCTACAATCCGAGTCTTTTGATATTTTGGATGACCTGCTAGGGTTTCGGGTTCAAAAGTTATGATGTAAGTTAGTAAAAATATTTGACTAAGTAGATAATTAATTAATTTGTTTATTTTAGATAATAACTTTTGAACCAGAAACGCTGGAAAGTCAATCAAAGGCTCAAAAAACTCAAACCTAGTTTCCAATGAAAACTTCAGCGAAACACTTTGGCCTAGTGGTTGGGCCCTAGGCCAGGTAACATGAGCCAAAATGGCCCCAAAACTACCTCACTTAAGATGTCACTCACAAAAAATCCGCAACCCCAATCAAAAAATTTTTTTCGAGTGTAATCTACTAGACTGGACGATCCGTTTCATACATTCATACATGCTACAACATATGTCAAAGCTATTACTTCCTAAAATTTGGTGGTTAGATTTTTTTCATACATTTGTTGAATTACAATGAAATGCCTGATAATAGATATTATTATTGCATGCGTCCCTTTTGTTATTGATGTAATTTGGTGTTAGGTTAGTCTTGGTTTGTTGGTTCTGGTATACAATTTGTTTATTCTAACATCAATTGTTCTATAATCTATAAAAGCAGTGTAGTAAATTTACTGTATTGAATGATATGTTTCATAACACTTATAATGTTTTTTCTTAGATAAAATATGATGCTAACAAAAAGTTTTAGGCTGTGCAAATTGTGGTAGTAAGGTTTTGAAGGCAGCATTTGGCTAGGCAGCTGACTAAGGCTATATAAGGTTAACTGCTACGTAGCTGACTATGGCTATGTAAGCTGAGCTGAACTGTTAAGTTGTTGAACATGGTCACATGATTCAGGGCCTGTTGCGGCGTCAGCTTTAATTTATGAGCCATGGGGCTGAGTTGACACTCTCAAGAAGATTTTAAATGCGCGAGCAATGACCTCGCAAACTCCACGGATCACTGGAACTGTAGACTTCCTCAAACAGAACTTGCAAATGTGGCGTGAAACAGCCAACACAAACCCCTTGTCATGAATCAAGAAGCAAAGTCAACAGCGATCGATCATTGGATACAGTTTCTGAAACAGCAGAAACAAACTAAAGCATTCTACCAGCGCAGCTAAACTGAGCAGACAACTTCACAACCGATCAGCTGAGCACGCTACAGACAATTAACAATCAGACAAGCGCACAATGTGTCTATTTACAGTAAATTCAAACACACATCTCAAACTCCTGATGGCGATTACAGTATTACTTCAGTGTCGATTGGCAATCTGCAACTGCTCGCTAAATTCTCCAAAAGAGACATATAATAAAGCTTACATAAAAACGGTGTGTGTTCCACAGCTCAGATTTTGGTATTTCGGTTTATCAGAAAACTTGCTGTTACGGTTAGCAGAATGTGGTCTTTACGCATGATGCCCAAATTGTCACTAAGTTCTTGTTGACCTGAGCTACACTGTTATTGTATGCTAGGCATGGCAAAAACAGAAAACAACTATTTTTGTCACAATTGTTCGAGACTGTGAAACAGATGCAGGTTTTGTTATATCCTGTTTCGCAGTCACAAGACAGTGACATAGAAATTAACTTGTTACTCAACTCAGCGTGAGATTAATTCAAATCACCAAAAAGGCAGGTCAATACCTGACTTTGCATGGGAATTGGCAATAGTGTTGGCTACTTTAAAATATTGGTCACTGGATGAACAGCTTAGAACAGTTAAACAAGGCGAAGGCAAAGTGGTTACTGCATGCTTTACAGGTCATACTAAAATGTTACTTGTAGTTAGGGTTCATCTCTTGCAATAATGATGTCATAGTTTCAGTGTCCTTAAACTTGATTAATGTAGAAATGGAACATTTTTGTTTGAAAAACAATAAATTCAACTCAACACTGAATAAAACCGTCACAACCAAGAGCTACATTAGTGCAGTTAAAATGATCCAAGGTCATTTAATGGCCTACATAACTCTATATAACATACCATATGAAAACATTTGATAGCCAGAACATTAACCAACCCTGAGACTTTACAATTCTTAACTGTAGAAGTCTAACTGTAAAACCCTAAGCCAGTGATTTTCAACCGGTGTTCCGCGGAAAACTAGTGTTCCGTGAAAGATCGTCAGGTGTTCCGCAGGAAATTTGATAAGTTTGACTAGTGTTCC
>JGI24022J15233_10011702_pt1 | contig 10029 bp, 10 predicted proteins | sample Ectturendosymbi2_FD_15233 | JGI IMG/M metagenome (IMG submission 15233)
TTTGTACCGACTGTGCATAGATTTTGTACCGACTGTGCATAAATTTTGTACCGACTGTGCATAAATTTTGTACCGACTGTGCATAAATTTTGTACCGACTGTGCATAAATTTTGTACCGACTGTGCATAGATTTTGTACCGACTGTGCATAGATTTTGTACCGACTGTGCATAAATTTTGTACCGACTGTGCATAAATTTTGTACCGACTGCGCATAAATTTTGTACCGACTGTGCATAAATTTTGTACCGACTGTGCATAAATTTTATGCCCACTGTGCATAAATGAAGCCCGATAACATGAAGCGGTTGCTACACAAGATACAATCCAAGCTACGCTTAAATCAATGCGATTTCCTTCTGTATGGCGAAATGTGAATGAAAACCGAGGTACTGTTGAAAAAAGTCGAAAGAATGAAACTGGAGACAAATGCCTACCGTTTTGTTTGTTTCAGATTGCTGATATTTTGCTTCACTGGGATCTACGTAAGAGATTGACGTAACTTCTTTGTTGTTGACCGAGTAAACTGTGACGTTGAATGGACTCAGCGACGTCATCACGACTTTCGTCAAGTTGAAGGCCTCAGCAGCAAACGCTCCCAGTATCTGAGAAAGAACTAAGACTCTGTTTCAAGCCACGAGCACCGCAAGTTTCAAAGACAAATTGCTTGCTGGTCAAAAAATTGTCGAAACTAGTGGTTTAAAAAAATGCTAAATTGCTTCTGCTTTTATGTGTTCAGCTCTGTGAGAATTAGTTTGGTACTACGAAGTCTTCCGTTAACGTTTTTATCAAAAAACAAGGCAATACTGTACCACGAACTTACACCTAGAAAATGAAAAGTACAGTTCAGTTCGGTTTTGCTCTACTCGTTTTTGTACTTGTTTCGGAGTGCCACGAGTGGTCTGCACAGACATGTAAGTCGGGCCTGGCGGTTCGGGTCAAGCTGGGTCCGGGCTTAAGTTTGTCAAAATGTTTCGGGCCAATTTCGGGCCTGTGTACAAAAGTTTTTGATAATATGCAGTGTAACGATTTTTTCGTTCGTGACATAGATTTGTTGTGCTAACCCAGGATCCATGTCCTCACCGCGATGATTTCTGTGAGTGAAGTGATTGTGATATTTCTTCAGCTATTTCTAGAACCGCACACACAGCAGCGTTCTTTTGTTCTCTGCTCGAATTAGTCTCACGCGCTTTTTGAGAAGGTGACAGCTGCTTACAATTTCTGAAGAAGGTGACAGCAGTTTACACTTCAGGAAACGGATCATTATTTGATGAAAGAAAGAGCAGTGTGGGTCAGCAGCAATTAAGGACATGGTAAAAGCATGTATTCCCGTGGCCGAAATCTGTCAGCACAGCGTGCTCGCTTTTGCTCTCCTCTAACTGCTGTTATTCCCATCTCGACCAAAACCACTTCGTTGTCGCCACATAGTCAAACAGCATCGAACGCCAGTTGGTTTGACATGAATAGTATACAGCAGATACATCTTGTGCCACTGCAATCAAGTGTAGCTATGAAGCGAAGCTTAAGCCGCTCGATGACTTCTGTAAAGTTTTTGCAACAGCTTCACAAAGCTTTACAAAGGGCTTGGTGTAAAATCGTCGAAGCAAAGCAACATTAGTTTCCCGGTGAAAAGACTGAATTGTAGTGAGCCTGAACAAAAAAATGTTCCTAACAAATTTCTGCTGTTGTTTTTTTTTTTGATGTGTTGCTGAACGAAAAATGCAATGGTTGAAATTATTGTAGTACATGACATGACAAAAAATGTGGTTGTCAGAGATTGAAAAGAGTGTTTCCACGAAAATAGTTTTGCCTACGTTTCGCGTTAACGCTTTCTTGATTCTCTCAACTTCCTCGGAGCTCCGATTTTCAAAACGTTTATCCCAAGCCAGCTGCTTTCCGTCGATCGATTCAAGTATGAGGGCGCTCCGAAAAATGACCCCCGGCTTCTCCGACTGTATGTACCTGCTTTCCGCACGGATGTTGGCCCATTCGGGCGATGCGGTCACGACTGGAGAAAAATGAAACAAGTGGGTCAGTTTAACGCCAACTACACAAGAAACAAATGCATAAACTTTCACTACGTTTGGAACACGTTGGTTATAGCACAGTTCAGAGCGCTGGTTTTCAACCCGGTGACCCAACCCCAGAAGGGTCGTGAACCATTTTTGGAGGGGTCGCGAATAGATATTTTACGTATGCAGCTGTATTACATTTGCTTTATTCGAGTTTTAGATGGGGGTCGTTGGGTTGTAGTAGTGGGTTGCTATAATGGGTCACGGTGCTGAAAAGGTTGAAACACACTGATTTAGAGGCATATCTGAAGTCGAATATTCGTTCGGGGGAGTGAACATAATTTGATTGGCTGGCTTGAGTTTTAGAAGCGCAACCAGCCAATCATCGCAAAGCACACTTGCTTGAAAAACGGCAGGAAATTTCGGTTGCAGTTGCGTGTGCAACGTAAACTATAGTATGTCGTGCTGAAAGGTAAGCATTCCCTGCTTCCTCATTTCCAGTAGCTGTGCGGTTCTATAAGGTCGTGGTAAAAGCTCCAGCACTCGCACGATGCCCCAGTTCAGCTTTCTGTGCGCGCTGACTCTGGACGCCGCTGCTAAACCCCGATAACTGAAACAAGCTTTTCCGAAAAAAAAACAGACAAACAATACGTTGTAATATCAGAAAAAGAATAACGAAAAAAACGCAAATACATCCCCTGCGCGTAAATGTCACTATAAAGAAAACTTTTTCATCGAGCAATATCCAAAGAGCATCAACCAATAGACATGCGAGACTCTTACCTAAAACCCAGGCAAGTATGGCACACCCCGCCACGAACCCGATCAAGGCGAAAAGCGCCATAATCTGTTTTCTCCTTGAAGCTTTCTTCCGACGTCTTCGTGCTCGTTCGCGTTCTGGCAAAGATAAAAAGAGCGGGTGAAAGCGACATTGTCTTCGATTTTGTAACAATGACTTTTCAAGCACAGCCTTTTTGATATTGACTTAAAAACTAGCGAACGTTTGAAGATCGGAAGTTTGTGGACGCCGGGCATCTGCAAAACAGTCACTAGGGAAAGATATTTTTCGCAAATGCGTCCAAGGAACGGAGGGAATTGTCACAAATGTGCTTTGAAGCTCTTCATTCAAAAAGTTCCATTTCACGCAGAACAGCAGTTTTAAGCAAATTGTCTAAAGATAAACAAGAGAAAATTAGGAAAAAACAAGCAGGCAGTTCACTACTGCTTTATTTACTGACTTGTCTCTTGGCGCTTAATCATGACGTCAAAGACAACGTCACCCATGTCACGCTTCACCGCAGTCTTATTCGCTTTTGCCATCTTCTTATCAGGCTGTTTTTTGGCATCTTTCTCTTTTTTAGCAGCCTTCTTGTCATCAGCTTCTTATGGTTGCCCAAACAAAACATGGAGAAAGCTAATTGTTTAGCTTCATGGACAACAAATAACATTCCGCATAAAACATTCGGCCTATCGTGAAGATGTTTACGTGACGCACAGTTACCAGGAAGATTTTATGAAACGTTATTGAAACTTGCCCTTTGCGCTTATTGAGCTTGACGGAGTTCCAACTGCTTTCAATGAACGTAACATCATCCATTTTAATATGCTGAACGAAAAAAAGCAATTTTCGTCGTCACAAATTCTATTCCGTTAAATCTGCGAGTGTCTTATCGTACGTTCATCAATTTCGCTACTTTTTGCTTCTCTTGTGGAATCTTGAAAATTATTCTTTTTGAAAACATTCGAATCATTGATTTCCAAACTAAGCACTGACACAAAGCTTTTGCCATAAACACTTTAAAAAGTTTCATTTAACTCCCGCTAGACCGTTGGCAACAGGTAAGAATTATGCAAGACATACACGTTAAGTAAAAATATAAAACGCTAAAAATGCTTCAGTTAAAAATGCTACCAAATACTTTTTACTGGGCATAATGTTACGTCAACGTTGGCCGCAACTGCTGCAACCTTCAAAACACGTTTACTTTTGGCAGCCTTCCTTTTCGCACTCAAGTCCGGCGTTCTTTGGTTCAGCACAGAGAAAACGACGCCGGCGACTGATGAGGAATGAGCCTTTTTTTCAAGTTCTTCACCTGTGAGCAAAACGCAAAGTTAAGGATAATTATCATTCCTGACCAGTGGTGATGCACCAACAAGTTTTGTTTCTGTTTAGGTTTTATTCGTTAAAAGCAAATACTTTATTTTTCCCAAAACACAGTAAAACAACTGCGGGTAATGCAAAGTTTTTGTGAGTTTGTTAAAAAAGTGAGTGAAATTACGTGCCACAAAGGCATACACTCATCAAATCATGAGTTGCTTGCATCAGTTGTCTCATGCGTTTGATTTACAAGTTATTTACAGTCAACCCTCCCACTCTATGCAAAAACTCGTGACACGGAGTACCCCCTTTCAGACTAAATTTTTAGGGCGACAGTGGCTAAATTTTCAAATCGACCTTCAACCAACCTTTGATTCAGAAAGTGTTTTGACAAGTCTCACGTCTGTAAAAGCAAAAATGGGCCTACGTGTAGTGATACCACAATCAAACATTCAGACAGTGGTGGACCCGCAACCAGGGGTGTTGCTACTGGGCAATACAGTTTTACAAAGTCGATTTACATGATCTAATGCACTTCTGGTAAATAAAATCATGAAATCATAATGCAATGAAAAAAATCCTTTGCTTGGGTAGGAAAAGAAACCTACGCATAGCTTGTGGGACCCCATGTGGTTATGCCGGCAATACGTTCCACCTACTGTATAATTACTGTCCATAGTGATTTCATAAATACTGGCTGTCCAGTACAGATAACTATGATCCATAGTAATTTTAAAGTTGCCTGTATTTCTTATATGCAAAGTTCCGTGTCGGCTTTTTTCAACTAGCTTTAATTCAAAGTCGCAACTGATGCTTGTTGAAAAGGACAGGATGACTGATAAAACCAATTTATCAGATGTGAATAGACAACATAACAAAAATATACCATGATTTGTTTACTATAATGAGTATGATGTAATTCTACCTGTAACAACCTTTCCAAAATTACAAGGCCTAAAATGCGTTAGACAAAGTAAAAGTCACCGATTTGTAACAGTTGTTTAAAACTTTAACCGCGTTTCATTCCCATAGCAGTAATCAGTCTATCAAATGTTCCCAACGTGTTGCCATACCAAACAGTTTCTTACCACCATGCTGGGAAGCTGACCAACGAGGAATCTTCTCAGCAACAATTGCTTTGCTAAGCCTCTCCGCATCATTTTCTTTGGAAAACCAGCTTCGCAGCATAAAACTGTGGCGTACTTCCCGACCTATACAACTGCTAACGTTCAGCTGTTTCGTGTATTGAATAAAAAAGCAGAGCAGCCATTGTTTTGACGCTTTCAGCAGAAATATTGTTGATACTGATTTTAAACATGTAGAACTTTTGCTTTATGATAATTTCCTGGTTTCGTTTTGAAAAAGGTGTTTCTCAGCACAGAGATAAAACATATATCAAGTTCAGTGACGTATCTATGCAAACTGACGCCCAAGACAAAATTTAAATGTGCGTCCTTTCTAATAATTTATATATTAGATGTAGGCACAATTTTCACAAAAGATAAACCAGAAATGAAACAAATGTATTGAAACGGTAAATATTTGTGTTTATTTTTGCTTTAAACTTTTCAGCAAATGAAATGTAAATTATCCATAACGACTGCAACATACTTCTATATACTCATTTTTTTATTATGAAGACGATGAAAACAATCAAATAATAACGTTATCGTAGTTTGTAGGTCTACATAGTGTTGCCTGACAAAATTGCATATCTTACAAAAAAAAGCAAACAACATATTGCAACCGCAAACGACAATTTTTTTTTAATGGAACACATTTCATTTGAATTCCACAATAAAATATTTAATGCATTATGCAAGTCATGTATCTATGTGTTTGAAAAACACAATTCAATCGAAACATAAATATATCCAGCCTTTTCCGGTTACGGTAAATTACACGAAAATGCTAATTAATATAACACTTTCTATGATTTCATTTAAGTAAGCTTTCGCTGTTTCGTCCCTTTCTATTCTCATCAAAGCAAGATCACAAAACCTGTCCTGACTTATTGCTAGTCAGTGAGGCCCGGAGGTATGAAAAGACCAGTTTCAGTTTATTGAAAGATCGTTCGCAGCTTGCGATACATACAGGGGTGTAGTGGGGCGGGAACGCGTGGGAGTGGCGTTCCCACACCTTTTCCATGTTTTGCTTTAAAATGAGTTTGGAGTTGTTTTAAAAGGGCTAGTTTTTGGGAGCGTTCCCACACCTTTTTTTTAGCCCTACATCCCTGAATGCATATTACTGCCACGATCAGCATTATTTGAAAAGCAGTTCGAAGAATGTCAGGAGGACTTCAGGACGCGATAATTTTAAGTAACGCTGCTTGAAACCAGCATTTTGCAATCTAGAGTCTTCTAGTATAGTTACTTGCCATCTACATCTGAACTGCATACAGCTCCTCCTAAATCGTCACACGTAGATTTTATTTTTTCACAGTCAAAACTTTTCACAAGGCCTTGGACATCGAACAGGAACCCAAATTTGGACAGAAAAAGCTATCTCTAAACAAGACCAATAAATCTCTTTCATGAGTTAACATTTGTTGCTCAACTGGTACGTAAACGATACTAACTGCTAATTTTTTTGAGGACGAACTAATGTTCTCTACCTTAGTCACTGAACTGGGGCATTGTATTCAGCCTATTTATCAGGCACTAGTAGCCATCAAAGAAGTTTCGTAAAGTCGGATTGAGCCGCAGCAGTTTAAGTAATTTGTAAATCTGTTCGACCTCATTTGCATAACAGTCAGATTCTCACAGCCACGGACCTAAACTCGTCTCAGTCAGATCCTGACTACTAGTTTCTTGCCTGAAATGAAGCAGTACGGACTGACTTATCCTTTCTTATGGCGTGAGAAGGACGAGGTCTCATAGATGCAGTACGGCGTGCGAGCGTTCTTGTTCTGTCACAATGTCTGACGTGCGTGTTATGTCACAATACCACAGTTTTGTCATAATGCTTAGCGGTGCTGTCGTAACACGCTCGACTTAATACTTAATTTAGGTAAGGGCGCGGTGTTCTTGCAGCTTTGCAGTTTATAAATGCATGGGGCGCAAAATAGATGTTCAAGAAACTGCAAATAAAGATTCTAATTTTTGCCAAGCAATTTTTGCGCCCCCGTCAAAGTGGCGCCCATGGCAGGTACAATGCCTGCCATACCCTAGATACGCCACTGATCAAGTAATTGAGTTACTTAACTTATTGTCAAATTTGCGTAACAAAACTTGTTTTCAAAAGAGATTTCCAAACACTCTTTTAATGGTTTATTAAGAATGTAAAATGTTGTCAGCAGAGAAACTTAAACCATCATGTTACAAATTGTTCATAATCTTCTAATTCTTGGCAAATTCTATTATGTTCTTTGAACAAAATTGTAAATTTATGTTTCGGTCTAAAGTTCGAAGTTGTTTGTCGATATTTTTGCGAACGACAAAAACAAAAGTTTCAGAACCAACAAGGTGAACTGCAAAAAAGAAGCCACTCACTACTCGACATCTCGTCTCCATCCACATCAGAAACATCGTCCTGAGCGCTGCTTGCAGTGCTGAGACCACTGTGTCGGTGTGAACTAATAACCGGCTCATAAATTATGTCGGGTGGGTGTGTGTCGCTGTAGATCCCCCAATCTGCGGCGAATCAATTCGAAATAAACCTGTTTTACACGCGAAACTCTGAAAGGATGCTAGGGCATAAGACTTCCGTCCAATCTAATTTCGCCATCTGGCGTTAGATTTTTTGAATGCTCATCATTTATAAAATGAACTTTTATCTAAACTGTCCCGTTAACACGAGCCACTGCGTGTTTTACCAGAAAATATTTATAGAAAACACTGTGGCATTAGGTTACCTCACTGAAAAGCTTTTTGTTTGTTTTTAAGGCTATGGTGCTTGCGAAATGCAACTCTCAGTTTGTTTGAGATGGGTTTAGAAGGGAAGACGCTGTATGCGTATGAAAATGCGCGGCTCGGCCTTGCAAGACAAGGATCAAATGCTGTGTCACTAGAGTTCTGATAAAAGTTTTGGCAACCTCACGTAATTCACGTGGGTCCGGTTGAGGCTTTTAGTTTGTTTTCGTCGTCTACGTAATACGTAAAGTGAAAGGCAAAGAAACAAATCGCCTTTTTTGAGAAGCAAGAAATGGTTTCATGTCCAAAGCAAATGTATTTGTCTCAAAAACTTGGAAAAGAAACAAACAAATCAAAAGTAAGCTCTGTTCTCGAATTATTGTAAACGGCATGATGATGGCAATGAGCGTGTTGTTTGCAATGATCAGAAAAAAAGCGTGTTGTTTGCAATCAAATCAAGAAAAGGTATAGTGCAGTATAATTAATGAGACGGCAGTGAGAAGTTTTCGAACTTCTAGTGTAAGATCACTCAGTTGTAAAAAGTTGCAAAATTGTTCGTGTGTTCAAAAACCTGTTTTTTTATCCGCAGACGTACGCAAAATGATGCACATCTCGAGTTTCCACAAAAGCAAGCATCAAAACATAGCACGCTGAACTTTTTGGGATAAAAGAAAGAATCTTAAAGTTCAAATTGACAAATTAATTAGGTTAGCACAAATACAGCACGCGACCGATCGCATTGTTGTGGAAAACAATACTAAATTTGGAAAAAACGCAACGATTCACCGGCACTGACCAATTCGCAAGGTTGTGAGGTTTAGTCCCGCAATTGAAGGATATGCTCTACTCAATAAACTAGACTTTCACCTTGAGAGAAACTGTCTCTGGGTTTCTTTGGCCACACACTGGGAGATCTTTTTCTCTTAACCTGTCGTTCAAAGTCATCATCCTCGTCAATCTTATCCACAGAAGATTCCAACGGAGGAACGCCATGAAATGAAAAGTCTTCTGAAAAAGCGTACGAAGTTTCCCACATCTTTCCACAAATGCAACGGAGTTTAACAAAAAGCAATAATGCTGGATTTTTAAATCGTCTAAGTTGGTCTTATAGTCTCCATTAATGTATTTTCCAGCTTTGCAACATATAGTACTTTCCTGTCGTGTGAACTAGGCTTTATCACAAAACGTTTTTCTTCACATTTTTCCTGCACATTTATGCGCAAATTTTGTCTCTTCCAGACAAGTATCAAAACCCAAAAAGAAAGATCTGTGAAAAAACGAGCAATAATTTAACACATGTTTTTGCCACATTCTAGAGCTTTCCGAAAATAGCAGCGCAGTAAAAACTGGAAATTGAAACCGTTTTTTGTTCACGTGTTCAGCCATATCGCTCAAAAATTTGCTCAATGGAAATATTACAATCGCTGCAGAAGTCTAAGAGTAAAGCTAAACCATTCACCAAGGCCTTCACAAAAATCGAAATTCGTAAATAACTTAAAAAGTTGACCTGATAGAAAATAACGGACTGCATTTTTGAAATTAGCGACCCAAAATTAGTCTAAATCAGCTCTAAAACCTTGAGCACCAAAAATTGTGTTGGCCAGTGTAATGTTTCTCAAGAAAAAAAGACTATCACGAAATTATCCACGATTGCGCTATAGGCACAAAAGATACTATCTAGGATAGCGCTATAGCCATGCAAAGCCGGTTTGTAGGCTTCTTAAAACATGTCAAGAATCGCAGGGGTGATTGATCTTTTCGAAGCAACGCCATCGCATGCTAATTTCCTCACCGCTGCCGTCTTCTCAAACAGTACATGAGACTAATCCGAGCAGAAAACAAAAGAACGCAGCTGTGCTTGCAAACAGAATTAGCTGAAGAAAAATCACAATCACTTCACTCCAGGGGCGTAACGAGGGAGGGCAAGGGGGGGACAATTCCCCGGGCGCTGAATCACCACGAGGACGCCGAATCACTGCGGGGGCGCCGAAACGTCCCCAAAAAATGTCACAAGTACTTTCTTTAATACAGTAAATTTCCTTCCGGGAGAGCTCGGGTTCGAACACCG
>JGI24022J15233_10011706_pt1 | contig 10028 bp, 6 predicted proteins | sample Ectturendosymbi2_FD_15233 | JGI IMG/M metagenome (IMG submission 15233)
TGGGTGGCGATGTCGGGGATGAAAGTACGGAGTCTCGTAATGTTCTCCAACCACTCCGCATTCCATCGGTGATCCACCCAGAGCGCCGCACTATGTTGTTGTCGTCAGATGGACTGATGAGATGTTTTGCGGCGAGTGCACATGGTTGTCCCGATTTGAGATGCCGTGCATTCCCACCCGGCATCACGCCGATTGCTTCAAACATTTATCGGTGCATCATGCTTATGGTATAGCCATCCATCAATTTCTGGCTAATGATCGTGATCCTACTGGCAAAAGGCAGTTTACAATTTATCTTTCGCCTTGTACCATGCTGAATCATATGTTCTCAGATGTTTCGACCCCATTTTCGGACAAACGTCCCAGCTGCTTTTTCCTAAAGTATCAATGGGATTGTTTTTCTCGTGTGTAAAACAGCGCAAGCGTGCATGTGTACTTCGTAAAGACGCGGCCTTTTGCCATACAGAAAAAAGACAGACCGCAGGCGACCCAGGGAAACCACATTACTATAGAAGCACATGTCTATAAAATAACCAACATTTAACGGTCTGCAGAAGCGAACAACTTTATGCAAAGTACCTCATTCCCAGTGGGTAATCCCACTTTTCACCTTGTTGAAAAACTAACTCTTTCTTTAATATGCAACATTTTACTGAAACGTCTCATTTTACTGTTTTATTTGAGTATTTTTTCATTGCGCTTGTCATAAAGAACATGAAGAAAACTAGCCGGAGAAACAAAAACAGGTTATACCGAGTACTATTTTAAAGATGCTTTTTTTTATGACTTAGCCCTAGAACTCATTAAATTGCACGAGAGAAGAAACTCGTTAAATGTGAAGGAGACATTAGCAAGACTATGTTCTGACTACATATCCGAGGTTATTTCATGTAACGTGAATTTAACTAGGAATACGTATTAAATAAAAACATTGTTTAGTATTATCGCGCTCAACGAAACCAAAACCTGCGATTTGATTATTTTATAGGTTTTCACACATGCTAATTTATGTTCAAATTATAAAACTTATTGTTTGACTTGGACAGATAAAAAAAGTTATTGCTGCGCACAACACATGTCTACGTCTTCTGAACGACCAAAACAAAAGACCTACTTTTTCGATATTACAGATTTGCTTTGCGCTGTACGAAGAATACTTGGTACTCCTCTTGTGGCAACAGCGTTTATCTCGTACATTGCAATGTCAAACTTACTTTCTGGCGTTGCAACGTTCGGATCAACTTACCTGCAAAGGATATTCAACGTACTCAGAACAACGTCTGACTTACTGATTGGTGAGCATTTTGTAAGCGTTGGTAGTTATTGTATATTGTTTATTAAAGAAAACTTAGTTATCTGTTGATGTTCCAATCCTAGTGTATTCAGATGTGCTGACGTTAAGGTGAAAAGTTTTGAATCGCTTCTTTTTCGAAATGCGTTTGTTGTTGCTCTTTTGTACTTTTCTCTATTGGCTGCCAAGTCAAAGCTCGTACCTGACTTGCAGGCGGTGTCTGCATACCTCTCGGAATCTTAGGAACATTTTTTGGAGGTTACGTGATGAAGAAGTTTAACTTCGATATTAGACAAANCCTTATATACACTGTGAGTTTGTCGGGAATGGGATGCTTGGCTTTGACTGCTCTGTTCGGGTTTGGATGCAAAAATCAAATGATTGCTGGACTTAATGGACCTTACGGGTTAGTGTGTTACGAGAGGAAAAGCATTTATGTAAAATCTTCTTTAGAGCGGTGTTGTTGTCGTATTGCAAGAAAGTTACCTGCGTGTCGTGTGGGCATCGTGCAGATAATTGCTCGTTTAGCTCCAGCAAGGTAATGCTGATGAAACACACTTAAAACGTTCACCGCGGATTTCAGAAAAAAGGATGTCGAGGGCGGCTTACATTAATCTTTTAACACCGTTTCGTGCGGCTTACATTCAAGGGCGGCTAACAATCGAATAAATACGGTATATCCAGACGATGGATTACCTAACATAAAAACGTCAAATGCCTCGGACCAGAAATAGACAGAATTTGACAAAACAGTTACCATTTGATCAAAAACGAAGGAATTAAAATCAGTATACACGTAAACATAGTAAAATGGCCTTTTTTGACGTGACATTTGGCATTAACAGCAGAAAGGCTTATCCCTTAAGAAAACAGGCAGTAAGCCATTTAATACAACAGCTTCAAACAAACCCACCCACCAAAGACAATGAAAAAATGCCAATGCTGATAAATTTGCGAATTTCCTGACTCACATGCAACAATAAAGAGTTTGACAAAAGCAAAGAGATTTGCGACAAAGTCTCACAGAAAGGTTTCCACAGTTGCAAGCAGCAGTTCAATCCAAACTATCAGAAAATTGTACAAACAAGGAAATCCCAAAAAACATTTGATTTTCCCCCACCATGCAGCGGTAACATGAAAAACGATATTGGAAAAATATTTCTAAGGTTTGTTAAAAAACATTTACTGCCCAGCAATAGGTATCGCAAACTTTTCTACAAAAATAACTTGAAGCTTAGCAACTGTTGCATGGGTAACATTTCAACAGCGATAAAGAAGCAATCGCTGATATTGTTAAGCAACAAAGCGATTGAATTAGAACGATACACTTGCTACAAGGGATAGCCCACTTGGTGAAGAATGCAGAAAGAATCGATTAAGATTAGCTTAAATGAACGAGCGATCTTACAAAATCACAAGCAAAAAGAAATGGTTTGATGAAAGCAAAGACGCAGTTCTTCACAGGAAAGCGAACAAAACGCTACATTAGGTCAAACAAGCAGTAAACCATGCACAAGAGGAAGTGTTTGCGAAACGGTGGTTGGCATTGCTGTGCGCACAGCATGAAGGTAAAACGAAAATCAGAAAAAATAAATTTAAGGCTTGGGAAAGCACTTTTCCCGTCATCACAAAACTTTTAGCAAAAACACTGAGTTGCAGCTACAACTGTATCTAAGCGGCATGGCAACTACGACAAGAAGACAAAATTCAAGAGGTTCTTGAAAGTAAAAAATAAGTTTAACTGCAACAATGCAGTGGCATATGACGATATTACCCCCTTACTACAATAAAATCATAGGAGGAAAGCATCGTCTACCACAGGGTTCTCCAAGATATTTTTTGTCCGAGGGCCACATAAGCTAATACAGAACATGTCGAGGGCCGGACATCTTACGTGATATGATTGTTTCGGGATATGTTATATTCTACCAAACCAACTAATTTTTCGTAATAAATTTTTTTCATTGACAACACGGCTTCGCGTGCCAGATGAAATGGCTTCGCGCGCCGTAGTTTGGAGGCCCCTGGTCTACGAGATCGGGGTGAACTATCGCTTGACAGTAAACATTTTTTGTTGCGTCACCGCGCTTCAAGTTCAGGAACACTGAGCATACGTGCAGCAAATACAGCTTTCAAGGACCAAGTATTGAGAATTGATTTACGAGCTGAAGAAGAAAAGCGTTAACTACAACTTGTTGTGGATTATTTGCGGAGAGTGCATGCCATCAGTGCCACCCGCCGAGTCCTGCTATGCCTAACACGAAAAAGAGCTGGTTCATGCGCAAGCACTACCAAAAGAAACAAAATCATGTCGGCACAGCAGGCACAGACCCAAGTTCAAGCTAAGCTATGTTTAAACAATCTGGGACGAGTTCTATACCGGAAGCGACGTAACCAAACTGAGTTATTTGCACGAAATAGACCTCAGTCGCGTTTTTGAGGCATAGAAGTGCGCAACAGTGCCGAGCGCAATTTCGTGCGTAGTGATGTAGTTTAATGTTTCCGGTGAGGGTTTTTATTAGTTTTGTGTTTGACGATCGTTAATTTCCTGATTAGCGTATCATAGCGCGAAACCATAAGTTGCATGGTATGGTATGGTTTATTCATGCATTTTTGTGACCCGAACCACGAAATAACACGAATGCAGCAAGAGGAAATACAATAACATCAAAGATCACTAGTTGATTATATGTTGGTGAAAATATAAAAACATAGGCGATTTCAGGTTTCGGAGTTTAGTAATCGTGTTCTAACATATTGAATCACAAAGGGTTGGCGAAAGACCACCTGAGTCAAGTTCTCACCCAGCCCTGTTGCTAGCACAAACTTTAATTTAAGACATTTTACAAATAGTAATAAAAGTAATAAAAACCATCAAATCAACGTCAGTTAAAATAAGCATGAAAAACAAAAAAACAGTGGGGAAGAGCATGCCTATGTACAAGGGGTGGGGTAAGCAATTGTAGAGGTAGATAGAAAGGAAAATAGTGGCATCAACACAATATTACAGAATGTGACAAGCATATAAAACGAAGATCAACAAGAATTCTGGCAACACGTTTTCGGACGTTTTCATATTTTTTGCCAAATGAATAAGGCGAAGAAGATTTAAAAATTTCCGGAATGCTAGACCATATGAATTTTACTAAAGCAATGGTTGTAGCAAATGTGTGTTACTCTTTAGTACCACTCCCCATTGCACCATTGCTCTCATCATAACGAAATGCGGGAAGCTTTTGCAACTGTCAGCAGTTAAAATGTTGTGAATCGCCTGGCAAGAGGCCAAGGGGTGTTGCACCAGTTGTTATCACACCATGTGACGTCAAAACAAGCCGCGCGTCTGCTTCCTGTCGTTTATTGCGTTACACATGGCTGCTGAATGACCTTTTTGGAACTCGATTCTTACGTTGTTCACAAAATTATCATCTGCTGCGATGAACTATGTTGGCCATTAAATACCTATCAGGAGCTTTCTGTTAGCATTTAAGTTACCGTCACCATCTTGACCGATCACATCCCTTCCATACATCAGCGTCGTTTCCAACTTGTGCATTGAAATCAGTGGTATAGGTGCTGGGGATGTAGGGGGTACAAGCGCACCTCTAAAAGGTTTGATTTGTCAAAATTTGGGCAAGGAAATTTCAAAACTTTTAAACAGTACTAATGAAATTATATTTATTTGTTGTTGAATGCATAAGTAAAAGTTTATTATGTCATAGAAAAAAAACATTTCTGTGAATATAAAAAGTATCAACAAATTGTTTCTAGTAACTTAATGTTTAGTATGTGAGAGCTGATGAGTAAAGTTTTTAAGCAAAAAAGGCATTTCATTTACGTATTTTATTAATTGTACACTAAATGGCAATGACTGTGTTTTATTTATTATACACTGTGGGAACCGAGTATGCTGCAGTGCACTTACTTCGTATTAGTAGAGTCCATGCCAGTTAAGTACAGAAAAACTTATTTTCAATTTTAAGTGTTTGGATGAACACATTTTGCAATACAGTTCGTTGCATGTTGGATTTGTGTGCTCAACGGTTTCTTGCTGACAGCAACAGCTGGGATATGAATGGGAAGCCAAACCTCAGAACTGTGAGGCAGATGCTCAGTGTAGTCAGCGAGCTGGCTTCTGACAATATACTTGCACAGCCATAGCGTACTTTTTCACTTGGGTTATTATTAACCAAATTTCAATTGCCAAATTTTCTATATTCAAGTGCATGGCAACAGGGCCGACCCTNAGCCGATTGGACCGATTGCTTCCAATCGGGTCCCGCGCCAAAGGGGGACCCGCGCTTCGCCTACTACTAGCCTACGTAAACTTACACGTTTAATCGAAGTTGCTTCTGGAGTGCCAGCATGGGCCCGTTACCAGCGAAAATCAATGGAACTGCGCGGTTAATAACGCCCGTGATCCTCACAATTTGTTCCTCATTTTTCGGTAATGTAGCCACATTTTTTCAATAGCTACTGTAATTAAGGCAGAGAGGCTTAAGTTTTGAAGCTGTTTTCTGTTGCGGTTATAAGTGTATCGTATTTGGCAGGTCAAGTTTCAATATTTGCTGCNCAATACAGTTCGATAGTTATTTCTGTTTCAATGGTCACTGCTACGTGCCTTCTGAAGGTTTACTTTAGTTCGTAATGGCAAATGTGTGCTGCTTAGTCAGTCATATTCAATCTCTCGTAACGATATGATGAGGCAACCCGAGATTGGCGAAAAAGTTTAAAATAAGCCCAGGTTAAATTATGCGAGCTGAATGACTACTCCCGGTGTGCAAAAAATAATGGTTGGTTATAAAAGTATCAGAAAATTTATTTGTGAATCTTAACAATAAAACCATTTGCAAAGAAACAGAAGTGACATTTACATTTGAGCGAAATGAGCCTCATGATGCTCTTGTGGTGGAAGTTGCATCATTAAGTAGCCTACTACCGGTAGGCTAAATTTACAAGGACTGTGGCATCAATCTCAAACAGATGGGTGTCTTAGTTTTTGATAAAGAGCCTAGCAAATTAGAAGTTGCAAAAAGTGTGGAGAAAAATTGGATGACTTTCCTGAAAGTTTTGGAGGTTGCCAAACCTAGGCATACGGCGACCTTTGGTTTAAGAGGGGCAAAATTTTCGATTTGCCCGAATTCCTAAGCCACTAAAATACAATTTTCAACAGGAAATTTTTGCAGGCCGATGATTCTACTTTTAAGCAAGTTATCCAAACGTATCGGGCAGTTTTGCCCCAACTTTTTTTAATCATGCCTGAAGCTGGGGGAGCAATTGCCCTCCCCGCCTCAGACGTCAATGCTACAAAGTACTTTCCTGTTTTGAAAAATTCTAAAAAGTAGGTTTGTGATCACTGGGAAATCTACAATAACTTTATATATTTATTCCATGTTAGAAGAGAAAACAATGTTTTAACGTATTATTGAAAACCTGCTCTAATCAGCGGCTTGTACTCTTAACAGGTGCTTTACGATAACCATTATTTAAGTGTAAAGTATATACTGATATACAAGTCTTATCTTTGTGTATTTTGCTTTTTGGTTGTAACACCACAGTGAAAATGGTTTTTGTGCACTTCAACACACATCAAATTGCATGTAGTAAGCCAAACGCTCCTGATACATGGCCAGGTGCAATGAGTCGGAATGCGTTATTTTTGTGGGAATTCTAGAGGTATTGAGAGTAGTGACTCAGAGATATATTGGGTGTTACAGCGCTGACGTCTTTAAACAGGGGGATAGTAGCCACTTCAGACCTCGCTCTTTCACATCACTGATTTCTATCGTTGCGATCTGAAAGCCCGAGCGGCAAGTGCGCAAAGCTTCACACTATGGCAGCAAGCAACAATAGAGATCACACACCGCGATCACTCTGTTGCTGCTTGTTCGCGTCACGTATATATCGGTGTTGTTCTTCGCGCACATCCCGTTCGTGGTGAATCGCACATTCAACGCAACGCCAACCGAGAGGTTGAAACACTGTCATTATGACTTGATGCTCCTCCTCAGAAATTTCTGCACACGCAACTAAATGGGACCCCGCAAATGTGCTTCCAGTCGGGCCCCGCACTTGCTAAGGCCGGCCCTGCATGGCAATATGGTAGAGTTAAAAATAATGTACCAAAAGTTGCAGAGAATTTGTAGGGAGAAAGTTTGTCGCATACAAGTTTTTCGGGTAAATTTGGGAAATTCGGGCAAAATCACCTTTGCACCTCCCAAAAATTGCTGGCTCCTGCACCAATGAGTGAAATATGCCAAAAGGATCGTGGCTTCGTTACCTTCTACCCTTTGCAGGGCGTCATTTGTTTCCTCCATGAATTCCTGGTACTGTGCAGTTGAGCTTGGGCCAGTGTATACCTGTATAAAATACAGGGAGCAGTCTATCACCTTCAACATGCACACTCTTACTCCCAATGAGATCCATTCATCAACACAGCCTGTCCTCTGCGGGAGTAGGAATACACCCCCTGCCTGGGTTGATTCAACGCCGGAGTACAGAAGTTTCCACCCATCGCCCAGATCTGGGTCTCCGCTTGTGGTTAGCTGATGAGGGACACTGTCACACATTTTTTGATTGATACATTCTGCCTAAAACCGGAACGCGCTCCTTGGTTACTCGCGTGACGACTTTCTGGTAGAAGCTGACAAAATTATTCCGTTGGAGAAACGATCGCGCCATTTGCGCAGCAATTTTTGAGGAAACGGGTAGTACGGGAAAGTGTTGCTACAGGCATAGTTGTGTAAGAGAGGCCTTGTATTGAATTTTCTCACTAAGAAAACATGCACGAATTTGTACATCTGCAAAGGAGGGGTTATGTTTTGCGCTATTGTTTTTTTAACGGTACAAGGGAACGATATTTTGGTCCCTTCTGCCTTATAATGCTCCACGTTTTACTTATATATGTTAAGACAAATTATACGAAAAATGGTGTTAATTACTTGGGTTGATATCTTCAATACAGCTTCATACAAGAATAAGCTTAAAAGTAAGTTTTTACAAAATCTGTTTAAAAACATTTCAATATTTGTGTTTTCATTTGTATCGTATTGTGTAACGTCTTCACTCCCACACGCAAGGCGCTATACTTTAAATGTGCATCGTAGTAACAAGGAATATACAAATACATGAAAGAAGACGAGGAGATATACGTGGCAGTAGTAGAGCGTATACGCTTAATGGCGCTAATACATTTACTTTGATGAAACACAAGCTTATTTATGAGACACACGCATGAATGACGCCATCATGATTATTACAATGTAGTACTGCGATGACTTCTAAGAACATCGATTTATATAATGCATGAGGGAGTGGGAGGCTGTGAAGGACCAGGGTCATCTAGGCTGCAGATCTCCCAAGGACGAAGCTGCTTATAGTGTAAAGGGAGGGAGCAGTGTGTAATAAGTCTTGTGCTCTGGGTATAAAATGTTATATGTGCAATGTGGTTACATGGTTTGTTGAAGCATAATGCGTTGCAGGCAAGGTCAAGCCACCAGAAGAAAATTGGTTTAAAGTTGTCACATTAAACATTTACTGTTTTCATATATTTAAAAATAAAAATTTTCATTCAAACAGGAATGCGAGCGTCGTAAATATCACTAACCCATGCAATGCGAACTGCGGTTGCCCTAAAGGACAGCTGTTGATGGTTTGCGGTTCAGATGGAACCAGTTACCTATCGCCATGTTATGCTGGTTGCTTAAGCGCAGCAAGTTCTTACAAGAATCTGTTTAAAAAAAACACGGTAAGTCGGACTGTTCAAAACGTCGTGGCAACGACTAAATTTTTCACTGAAACAACGTATCGCGGCTGTTGATCGAAAGCATGTGAAGTTATCGCATAAAACTCTGTAAATCTTTCACTAATCAAGTACACCATTTATAGAAGAGTTCCACTTCAAAGTTGATAGTGGTTGCCGATGGTGTCTTTACTAACTTCCAAGTAAAGACTACCAACTTCCAAAAGTTGCGGTGCACGGCGCTTCAATTTTGGAAATGTCTGTAAACTGCCAACGCTCAGGCGTTCTGTTAAATATATTCAAATCAATTTTCACCAACTGAAAACAACCCTTTATACGAAATGGACGATTACGTTGTTAATGTAAAGAAGTCGCAAAGTAAAAACGATTTGCCAAACAATAAAACAACAGTTGTTATCACATTTCGCTTGCAAACTATGCGTCGAATTTGTAAATAATAGAAGCCAAAAGACGTTCGTGATAAAGAAATATTTTGAAGACATTGAGAATGCATGCGCACTTTCGTATACACGTTCTTTGGTCAGTACTGTTACATAAAGTTGTATATACTTGCAACGTACTGTACTGTTAAAAAATAAACGCGGTACAAATAAGCGTTTAATTGTTTCCGCCTTCCAGTGACGTTATCGCCATTTATCTTCCACCAGCTTTTTGTTGCCGAGCAGAGCGCAGGCAGAGTACGGTCGCCCACAAGATTTTTCTACCGGGGGACGGCAAGCTGAAGTTACACTAACTTAAAAGTGCAACTGAAGTTGGCACTAGCTTATAGTTCCGGTAATTAAGCTTCTTGCCCCCCTATTCGCTTAGTTCAAATAGTCTAGTGCAGTTTTTTTTAAGGAAATTGTTAGGTACCCGGTATGGACCTGTAGGGACCCAATTTCTCTGATTCTAGGGACCCGATGATAATTTTCGCTGATTCTAGGGACCCGATTTTCAATTCTAGGGACCCGAATCGGGTCCCTAAAACACCTTAAAAAA
>JGI24022J15233_10011707_pt1 | contig 10028 bp, 5 predicted proteins | sample Ectturendosymbi2_FD_15233 | JGI IMG/M metagenome (IMG submission 15233)
TCCACCCAGAACTGGAAGCTCTTGCTCTCAAAGTAGCGTCTGATTTGGATCTCATCATACCTCAACCATTCAGCGATGAAATTCGAGGCATAAGCATGGTTACTGGAATTCCTTTGGGTTACGTTGTTCTGGGAAATATTTTTTATGATTTAAAGGCCTATAGAGGTGCACACAAACGGTGAGTGTTTTTGCAAACGCGTCTATGACATTACACCTGGTTACACTAACGTTTAGCATTTTGAAAATTCCTTTTTTTGTTTATTTCAGCAGTCATTGTTAGCAATGGGATGTAAGATGAGTTTCAATTTTCACAAGTTGTTTTTGTTGCTCTTGCTATGATCATCTTGGGATATTCCACTGCAGCTCAAGCACCTCACGTGATGTCATAGATTTAGTTCTTGGTTTGGTGAAACAATGAAAAAATATCCGTTTCGGCATCATAAAAAATTGCATTGTAAGCAGTTGCGTAGCAAGTGGAGCCCAGGCAGCTCCTTCTATGGGGCGACAATTTGTTTATGAAAAACTTTTTTTCAAAAATAATTTCAACTGTTTTCACTTGTTGTGCTTAAAACCTCTACACCCGTAGTCTCAAAAACTTGAATATTTGGTTGTGGAGTGGGCATATTGATAAACTATTTACTGAAAAGTTTGGGTCGAAGTCAGGTGCTATACTAACCTTGTGTTTGTCTTGAAATCAGTTTTTTTAAACATACTTGTTTAGGTATAACTCCCCATTCCCTGCGCCTACTTTACATCTAAGACGATTTCCCTCCATTCCAGTCAAAATTCCTTTGATCAAAGGAAGTAAATGACATTCGACCGCAGGCTAGCGAAAAATGCTGGTCAGGTAGTTCAAAGATAAAATTGCTCCTCACTCAAAATCCTGCATGACATCAAGGTAAATAGTCAGAACTGTCATAATCCTTTTTCTTTTATTGTTCCATCCTTAGCAACGCCCCAACAGCCATGATTACATCTCCTGACACATACCAGCACTGGCGAAAAACATTTCCTGTCACGTCTCATGTCATACGTGGCGCAACCGGGTGCATTGGTCTAGGCCCGCCCACTTTTATTTCTGGGGGTCTGGTCACCCACTTTTGAATGTCGAATTTTGCCTAAAAAAGTTTAAGTAACACAATTAGTTAGTATAAAGTCCACTGTTTAAAGTAAATCGTTTGAAATGAAAAAAATGTTGCAGAATTTTGGCTGCATTTTGCCAATATATTTGTAATTTGGCAGGATTTCGTACTTGTTTGGCAGACTACACCGTGNACAGTCTGTTACCCTGNTATGGCTTGCTTGCCGCATTGGTGTTGTTGAACAGTGTTGCCAGATGGTGCAATACAACACATTTTTTTACAAAAATGGTGTGNTTTTACATGCTTGTGTGCATGGGCGTCGGAAGGAATTTTTTCCAAGGGGGGACTAATGTATTTTTCCAAAATTTTTTCTACGNGGGGCCAAAAGTGGTGAAATTTGTTTTTTACGACTCGAAACTAAGAGAACAGCTTTTTGCTGAAAATTCCACATTTCTTCCCCCTTTCAGACACCCATGCTTGTGTGTAGGAAAAAGTTCGTGCCACACCGTTAAAAACCTGGTGTAATTCAAGCGTTTTAGATACCGGAATGCAAAGACAAGAAAAAGAATACGTAGCAACTAGCACGTTGTCTGTAAGGATGCCAACTGTGTTGCCAATGTAGAAATAAAATATAGCTACTCTATTTAGTGTTGCCAATGCAAAAACAAAAACACACTTGAAATTGATATGTTAAATATTTCATTTTAGGTATAAAATTCAGCAAAATTTCACTATTTAGAATGGTGCTAATGCAGTTGCAGAATGAGTATTCAGTCATGTTACTTCTGTGTTCATAAAGTGGAAAAATAGTGATTTTGAGTGTGTTTAAGACAGGCATCAATGCTGTGTCATGTTTGCCTGCTTTTTAAGCTGTGTTCTTGGTGTTTTCAACAGCCCAGTGGCGACTCCGGCACACGGGCTCCTCGGGATTAACCCGAGTCTTCGATCAGTGTTTTTTTAAATGTATTTAAAAGGGTGTCGTGGGTGAACTTTGGGATGTCAGCACCATTTTTCCTTCGATGTCTTATACTTTTAACTCATTTTCACAAAAACGTTAGTTTCCGTCCAAATATGCTTAATTATTTGAATACGACATTCGCTTTTGGCAAACAAAATGAAGACGATTCTATGAATAGAAAGGTTTAATGTAGGCCTACATACTCATTCATTCACTCATTTTCGTGCTCTCTTTTCCATTGGAGACACTCGCAGAGACAGCAGCTATAGGAGGACTTGGAATGCCTCACGATCAACAGCAATTTCATGATAGTTCTGGTGGCTCCACACCAAGACGGGACCAAGCAAGGTCGGAGATGCAGTTACTCCACCTAGGCTTTGGACGACNTCTCGGTCGCTTCCCGTAGGTTTAGCCAGCAGGACTTGCCTCACCAGGCTTCCGGACTTCGGCATTCTAAACACATGGCGGAACTAACGTAGTTGTATTCTCTCAATTGAGAGAAGTGATTCGACATTCAGGGCACTGCAAATTTGACAGCTGCGCACTTTGTCGCGAAGTGTCACATCAGGAGCGTAACGAGGGGGCAAAATGACCCGGGCGCCAAATCACTGGGGGATGCAGAAAAGTCGCAACAATGTCGCAAGTTTTTTCTTCAATGCACTACATTTACAGTACTCCCAAAACACCTCAGGTTCAAATAAGGAAGTGCCAAACTTGTATCTTGTCCCGGGCGCAATCTAACCTCGGTACACCCCTTTGTCACACTGTGGACTCTTGGCAAAATTTCCATCTTTAGTATTGGTACCTGAGTTAATATTCTTTCGGTCGTTACCCAAGATTCATGACCATAGGTAAAGATCGGAACAAATATCGATTTGAAAACTGACAGCTCTGCGGTGTTTGAAAGCTACCGTTTTGCGGCCACAGAGCGCTAAATCTCACGCAGAACTGCGTTAGCTTAACCAATCCGTGTACCTGTCAATCTCCTGGAGCTCCGCCTTCCGTTACTCGTAAATACCACCCCTAGGTACTTGAACTTATCCACCTGCTGCAGTGTACAGCCACTCACTTGCCGCATAAAACTGCCTTGGGTTTCTAGAGAGACATAATACCTCGGTATTTTTGGTGCTAATTTTGATTCCGGCTCGGTCGCACGCAGCATGAAAACCGATCGATTGCATGCTGAAGACGGTTGAGAAGATGGTAGCAGCCCCAAATCGTCTGCAGAAAGTAAACGGTTGATCCTGCAGCTTCCAACTGTGACACCCTCGTCAACTCGGCTGTGACTGTCTATCCAATTCACGTAGACCAGTGGTTCTCAACCTCAATTCTGAGGGCTGCATTCGGCTTCAAGGCACCCTTCGTGCAGCCCTCAGCAGTATTTCAATAAAAGGTCTAATATTTTGTGTGACAGACTTCGTTCTGCTGTAAAAAAACGTGTCAATTGAGTTGTGTTAAAAAATTGTAGTGAGGCTTTGAAAGGTTGAGAACCACTGATGTAGACTATGTAACTATTTGCAAATTTCCAAAAAGCATCGCGGGCCGCTCAAAAGACCTTCGCAGGCCATATGCGGCCTGAAGGTCGCGTGTTTAAGAACACTGGTTCAACGTCTCACTCATTTTGCAGTCTCGCGCTACTGGGAAAACCTGAGAACACGCATGCAGCAATACGCAGACTGCAGTGACCTTCGCGGACTTTACAGTGGAATACGTGAAGCCATCGGCCCAATTCCGAAAAAAGTATCCCCTTCACTCGCAGCTAGCTGAGCACTCCTGGTTGACAACTCTGCCCAACTTGGAACACTGGGAAGTTCACTATAGCTCCATCTATTCCCAACCAGTCCACATCAACTGTTTGGCTCTATCCAGCCTGCAGCAGCTACCTGTCTTTCAAGAACTGGACAACCCTTTCACCATGGAAGATATGAAAATTGCAACCAGACGTCTCAAGAGCACGAAATCTCCTGGGCAGGATGGCATTCCCTCCAAGATTTTGGAAAATGGTGGCAAACCTCTGCTAACGGTGCTTTTCCGCATATTCGAAATGCTGGAATAGACGATGTCTTCCGGACGATTTTAGAGGCACCAACATCATTACTCTCTATAAGAACAAAGGCGATCGTAGGGATTGCAACAACTATCGTGGCATCTCCCCTTGGTGTATTGCGGGAAAGTTTTTGCCCGTCTCTTCTTGCACAGAGTCCGTCAGATTGCTGACAGAATTCTACCTGAGAGTCAATGTGCCTTTCGAAGTATATCAGACACGGCATTTTCACTGATACAGCACCAAGAAGAAAGCGTGGGGCAATCACGTCCGCTGTATGTGGTTTTCATAGACCTGACCAAAGCCTTCGATGCGGTGAGCCGGTCCGGCTTGTACAAAATACTCAAACTGTTGGGCTGTCCTGAAACGCTACTTTCCGTCCATATAGCGTTCCACGAGAACATGAAGGCAAGAGTCCAGTTTGATGGCTCCATGTCTAACACGTTTCCAATATGTAGAGACGTCAAACAAGGCTGCGTCCTGGCGCAGACGTTGCTAGGCATATTTGTTTCAGCTCTTCTTGCACACGCTTTCCCAGCGGAGGATGGAGTCATGCTCCACATTCGTAGCATCGGCGGGTTGTTTAACCGTTCCCGGCTACGTGCTAAAACCAAGACCAAGCGTGTACTGATTCATGAATTGCTGTACGCTTGTGACGCTTCCCTAGTTGCTCACTCTGAGATGCACTTGCAAAAGCTGTGCTAATGCCTGCAACAACTTCAGTCTCGCTAAAGCCTGCAATAACTTCAGTATGACCATCAACTTAAAAAAAGTGGTAATATCACTCGGAACATCCATTCCACCACGCATTCTCATCGGTTCCCTGCTTAATGTTGTTGACAAGTTCTTTATCTGGGATCTGTTATCAACTCTTCGAACAATCTGGAAGACGAAATCAACCATCGAATTGGAAAGGTTTCGACTAACTTCGGGCGACTTAATTCTCGGGTATGGAAAACTCACCACCTCACAATTAAACTAAAGACCAACGTCTACACCGCTTGCATCCTGAGTGTTCTGCTATACAGCAGCGACACCTGGTGTACATACCGCCGCCAGAAAACCGGCTCAATACATTTAGTTTCAGATGCCTTCGCTCTATTCTTGGTGTCTCATGGAGGGATCGTGTCCCTAACTCCAACATCCTGCATCTCACCGGTTCATATGACCTCACCGGTTCATATGACCTCACCACAATCATGAGGCAGTGACGTCTGCACTGGCTAGGCTACATCCAATGTATGGAAGATGGTCGCCTGTCCAAGGATATACTCTACGGCGGATTCTATAACGCGCCTCGTAGAACTGGCAGACCCAAACTGAGCATTAAAGACGTCATCAAGCGCGACAAGGCGAGACAAGCGTGACCAGCAACCGTGATCAGGCTTTAGGCAAAGGAACCCGTTAGACAAATTCGAGGCAGTAACTCCATCAGCTATCCACAACTGCAGGCAACACATTACGTCCGCTACACATCTTGAGAGACAAATGAGGACAGCTGTGAGTATTTGCTCTCGGCTTCAAAACCATGCGCAAATAGCAATCTCGCAATAAGCTAGTGATTGGAAACTGCCAACTGGGATATCATTTCACTCACAGGAAAAGAGCACGAACTGGTCGATAAAACCAAACGATAATTCTTCGATATTGTTGACATCACTTCGACAAAGTGTCGTGGTTCTAACACTGTTGATGTGGACGATGGGTGGAAACTCTTCCACTCAGCAGCAAAGTTTTCCCTGGATTGGATGCTGATAGTTGCAAGCCTTCTGTTGGCAAGTTGCGCAGATGAATGGATCTCTAGGATGCAGGGTCTGCAATGTGCATGTTGAAGTTGAATTTGTTGGACATATCTCTGTGTCTGATACAGCTATACGCCCAATACTCAAGTGCAAAGATCCCGGAATTCGTTGCAAAACTAATGATGCCTTGCGAAGGATTAAAACAAAACAATCAACAGTCCACGTTGGAAATTTAAATAGACACGTTTTGAACGATGCCGTGTTATGGAAAGGTTTGATTCGTCAAGATGATGATGCTGAAGTGAATAACAACAAAAAGGATGCTGCATAACTGCGCTGTAACAACGCACTACGCATCATGAACACTTTCTTCCAGCACAGAGATTTGTACAAGTGCACCTGGTGCAGCGATGAACTAAGTCAACGGTTACATTGATTTCTGCGCAGTTTCAGCTGACTTGTTCCAATCAGTGTTAGATGTTCGAGTCAAAAGAAGTACAGATCTGTCAACCGATCGCCACCTCCTGGTGGTCTGCAACTCCCGTCTTGACTAAACAACAAAACCTACACAAACTTGCAGGTCTAGGAGGTCCTATCGAATGAAGTGGGAAGCTCTGGTGGACAAGGATGTAAGAAAAAGCTTTGTGGATAGCGCATCGTCCTTGAACCAAAGGCTCCCATAATGTATCGCGTACGTTGAGTTGTGAACGGAAGCGACTCGATGTGGCGATGAATGAGAAAAGAAGCAACCCCTTGGTGGAACCAAGAGGTGAACGATGCTATTGAAGCAAAGAAAGTGGCCCACGCGGCAGAACAAAACCCAATCTTCTTTGCATGCGAGGTGTGCTAAGAGTCAAAATCGGCGGCCCTCATAATGAAGACTTCCAAAATGCAACGTTGGGAGAATTCCGGAAAAAGGTAGATTTCAAGTACTGGCAAGTCAACGTAGTGTTCTGGCTAACTTTCGGCTCCTCCACGACGAAAATATAATATTGCTAGATCCAGCAAAAGTCAAAATGGTGATCACAATGCTTTCTGAGAAAAAAAGGATATTCTTAGTGAAGGGTGTGATTTTAATAGGATATTTTCAATCCCGTCACTCGTACGGCATTCGACATACTGGAGGTACAATTGGGGAAGGAAAATACTATCACTGCAGGCGAAGTAACACTAAAGGCTGGTACGGGCGCAATGTATGATGAAACCAGACCTAAAATGCCCAAAGTGTTGAATCGAGAACGAGTTTTTTGGCTAATTTGTGTGTATCAAGTGTCCTAGCTGTCTGGAAAAGAACCGAAAAATTGATAAATTGAAGTGATCATCCCCATACACACAGAGGGGTTAAGGAGAAAATACATTAACTATCGGGTCATCTGTCTCTTCAGTTATCTTGGAAAAGTGAATGTCAAATGCCTTGACAAACGATACTACAAGTACGAGATACTTGAACAAAAGCTGGATGATACCCAGTGCACTTATCGCCCGGCCGTATGACTATTCACTACAGGCCAAATTTTCGCTCTCCAACAAAAATTTGAGAAAACGTTGGAGTATGCCAAAGACGTCTACACATGTTTTGTTGACCTCAAGAAAGCAAAAGACCCGGTTCTTTGTGAACATTTTTGAGAAGTGCTGCGGACGTACGGGGTTAACGACTGCCTGTTACTGGCCGTCATATCATTGTATTCCTGCTCAGAAGTTTGTCTCCGTGTCGGTGAACTTAATTCAGAACCTGACACCGTGAGTGTTGGACTACGACAAAGGCTTGTGCTAGAATGTCCGAGGCACGATCGTCGAGGCAAACCCAGTTGGATTTCCTCACAAGAAACCCAGAGGTTGTCTAAGGACTAGGTGGAGTGACCAGGGCCGTAGCAGCCAACTCTGCCTCCGCAAAATGCTTACAGAGGCCCCTATTGGTGATTTCTAAAAAACGTATTTCAATCGTATGGCACATCTCGAGGCCGAATGGCCTTGACAACAAAATATTCTGATTTTTTCTTATTTCACTATCTTTCTAGGTCCACTTGCAAACACAATTTCGGCAGACCCGTCGCCAGAGAGAGTCTTTAATTGGGGGGCTTCATGTTTGTGCAGGGGGAAAGATATTCTGAAAATTTATATTTAATTCACAACGCTGCATTCGCAAATTGTGCTAATTAATTAGAAAATTAGTAAATATTTTCCTGCAAGTAGGCTACCCATAATAGGCTCCTATTTTGCAACTACGAACTTAACAAAAGGAACTGGGTCTTAATCATTGTCATTTGATTAACGACCATTATTTAGAGTTTCAAATGAAAATGTTAAAAAAATTGCAGGAACTCAGATTCATGCTTATCGTTCAGTTGTGAAAACACTGTTATCGACGAAGCAAATCTGAGGATTTCAAAGCAGTGCACCGCAGTGAAGGTTTTCTTTTATTGGCCTAAATTTATAAATTTTACCATGAGCTTAAGTGAATTTTGATGAACAAGCATGAGCATCGTACTTTTAACTGGCCGAAATAGACATACATAAACCATTCTGATGTTTAGACTTATTAACCTCCTGGTACATTGCACATGTTTAGATTAATAACATTTTGTATCTCAAATAGGCTATAAATGTTAGCAAATATTAACTAAAGCCTACGTGAACGCAACATGATTAATATCCATAATCAACTAACTGCACTGCTCGTTAGTTTTGGGACATGCTTTGCAGTGATTTCCCAAACAAACTCTTCTACAGACCCGCAGCCACGGGGAACATTCGAGGGCAGTTGTTTTTGTGCCCAGAAAAATTTGTTTCAAACATTTAATAAAAACTAAAACCTTTCCCCCTTGAAATGTGGCTTGTATCTCCAAACATGAAAATCCAATTGCGGGCCCGCTCTTCTAACTACACTATTAACTCCATCTAGCTGTCTGAACAACAGGTTGCGCAAATGCGTTACTTTCGTCGTAAGCACCAAAAGTATCTTGCTTCTGCGCAGTACAACACACGAGAAGACTGCCTGGGCTAGTCATAATACATTTCTTCACAACAATCGCGACACAAAATACGTTGATCAAGTGTGGAAGACTGACTTCTGGACTTATACAACTAGGAATATATGATAGCTTCACGTTCAACCCTCCAAGTAATGAATGCTAACCCTGTGGACTTGGGGGGCCATAACAGAGCTGAAAAACGACCTTTGATGACGTTGTCATATTTAGCCAACCGTGATAAAAGCTTTTGATCAAACCTCGGAAGAGGCTATGTGGGTCACCCAAGGATGTGTTCCCATGAGACTATGCCATGACTAACACAACAGAAAATGCAAAAGGGTATTCATGATACACAACTTTAAAAACACTGAAGGTTGGGAAGACAAAGCCAGCAACCCATAAAAGTTAAGCGATAACAAACTGGCATGGGCATCGCCCGCAAATTCTCTTGTTGATAGTTGCTGTTGGGTGGCCTTTTTGAAAGCTGAGTACTTACACATTACAATTGCTATCTGGGGCCTTATTGAAAGCAGAGTACTTGCACATTGCAGTTGGTGTTCTGGGCGCTTTCGAAGGCGGAGTATACTTGCACATTGCAGATGCTGTTGAGGGCCATTGGAAAGCAGCGTACTTACACGCTGCAGTAGCAGATGTTGGTCCCTCAAAAGCAGAGTACTTACATATTACCGTTGCTACTGAGGGCCTTATAAAGAGCAGAGTACTTGCACATTGCCGTTGCTGTTGAGGGCCCTTTGAAACCAGAGAACCTACACATTGCAGTTGCTGTTGGGCGCCCTTTTGAAAGCAGAGTACCTGCGTGTTACAGTTGCTGTTGGGGTCTCCTTTGTAAAAGTCGGATACATACACTGTTCAACATTACAGTTACTGTTGGGGGCCATTTTGAAACCAGAGTAGTTATTTGTGATCTGCTCCGGAGTACATTATGTGCGTAGATATTAAGTATTTTACCAAAACTGACGAAAATTTACGTGGGAAACACCTGAGGCGAGCCCCTCTTCGCTTGCCTTCCTTTTAACACACCACTGATGCTGACGGTTTACGCTCAGTCCTCGAATACGATTATTACTTCACAAACGCATCAAAAATGATCTGGCGATGTTAATCTAGGTCAGGGGTCTCCAAACTTTTTTGTCCGAGGGCCACATAAGCTGTTACACAACAGTCCGAGGGCCGGACATCCTTCAAAACGTGATTGTTTCAGTACCAAGT
>JGI24022J15233_10011711_pt1 | contig 10026 bp, 8 predicted proteins | sample Ectturendosymbi2_FD_15233 | JGI IMG/M metagenome (IMG submission 15233)
TCTAAAAATAAAGTGTAGAACAAAAAAGGTTATTTTTCAAAAATCTTCTATTTTCTATACTACAACCATTCCATCTCAGCTCTTTACTCCAAAACCAACTTAGGTGAATGAGCCAAAGTCTAGCAGCCTATCATAACCTAACCCCCACAGAAAGTTACATACTATATAATTGCACAATTCTGCTTTTCCTCACTCAGCTCTAAAAAGTTTTTTTGTGTGACTCGAGTCCATGCATTCAGCACTGAAAAATTGACTGAAGTCACTGTGAGTAATCCAAAAACACATCCTGGATGGAGTCAACGATTTGACTTGTCACATCTGTGAAATGTATCACAGAACATTTAAACTCAGTGATGATACACTTGAAAGAATGAACTACAATCTGCCAAAAGCACGTCAAAATCAGGTGCTAAAATGATAAAATGTAGTGCAATAGAAATCTGGTCAAGAATTCCTTCAGAAATAAAAATTAAGACGTGTTGGGACTTTTTTGGCAGAGTAAAAGAAATATGTATTACTCGGCTACCAGAAACATACTTTGTGTTCTTATTTATTGGTGCACACAAACCAAGTGGATTGATTTGATTATTCAATGTTGTTGCAGTGGAAACTGTCAAATCATGATGTGTCTCCTTCATATATTACATCATTTGGTTTTTGTTGCGTTCACAAAAATTGGTCGAATCAAACCAGGGTATGAAGTAATGGGATTCGTTTAGTCTATAGATGCAAAGCAAACTATATGCCTATTGAAGTGCGAATTTCCGTCCCCATGCATGCATTGACACTTGACAGCGAATTCTTTTCCACAATGATTGCACGACCAGTTGTCAAACTGCTTAAATCTCGTGACAACATTACGGTGCGGCACCAGTTTATAAATTTTGACACATTTCCTCTCCAGCATTCACGAATATTTTGGAATGTGTGAAAACAGTTTTTTTCTGGTGGCTTGACCTTGCCTGCAACACAGTTTGCTTCAATAAACCATATAAACGCATTGCACATATTACATTTTACACCCAGAGCAAAAGACTTTTACTAACTATACACTGTTCCCTTTATACTACAAGCAGCTTCGTCCTTGGGAGGTCTGCAGCCGAAATGACCCCTGGTCCTTTGTAGACTCCCACTCTCTCATGCATTTTATAAATCGATTTACATGGAAGTCATTGCAGTACTGCACTATAATAATCATGATGGCGTCATTCATGCATGTGTCTTATATGCTTGTGTTTCATCAAAGTAAATGTTTTAGCGCCATCAAGCATATACTCTATACCAGTGGTTCCCAACCTTTTTTGATGCATTCCTCCCTTGGCTCATTTTGGAACTTTTCATTCCTCCCCTATTACAATTTCAGCAGGGCGGCTGAAAAGGTTCAAACGTCATTTTTGCGATGACTCAGATTGCACGTTGTGGGTTGAAGTATAATCCTAGCGGTGCTGTTGCATCCTTTCAATAAGCCTTTATTGTACGATAATTAGCTCTGTTTGGTGGCTTCAAATAAGCAGCAAGTTTAACTGGCGAAAAGTCAAAGAATCTCTGAGAAAACTTGGAATGCACTTAAACATCTAACTGAGCAGGTATCATTGATGATGTAGTAATCCAACAGATAGCGCCACTGTTAGTTTCGTGACAGAAAGATAAAAATGAAACAAAAGTACGATCAAAACACATTTAAATCCAAAAGTAATAAAAAAGTTTCAAATATCAATTTAGTTCAACTTTCCACTTGATAAATGCGAAATTTGTTCTTGTTTTTCATCGGAGAGTAGTTGGATGCAGGGGTGATTGCTGTAAAACCAAACTGCATATAAGAATAACCATCAATGATGGAGTCTGGAGACTTGGTTTCGGTCTCGAGACGAGTCTTGAGACCCATTTGTGCGAGTCTCGATCTCGAAGGTTTCTGGTCTCGTCTCGGTCTCAAAGGCTGCAGGTCTAAGAGTCTTTGAATATTGCAAAGAAATGGTATAGTAAAATTTATATATTTTAACAACTTTTGTTTGTTGCATTTGCAGGTAAGAAACAACCAAAACCGGTCGGAAAAATGCCAGAAATTTTAAAAAAAATCAACTTAGAAGTAATGACGACATTTTTTTTCAAATTGGGCAAAATGCACAAATTTTGAAGTCTTGAATCTCAGTCTCGGGATTTTTGATGAAGTCTCGGTCTCAAAGTTTTAACCAGGTCTTAGTCTTGAAGGTTACAGTCTCGACAACATCACTGATAATCATATGTTTGTATTTGCAACTTATGTTACTAAATGCTGTTATAGTTGCTTAAAAGTTGAGACTGAAATTTGCACAAGACAATAATGCGATTGACTAAAAATTTAATTTCATTACACGCATCTGCTTAAGAAACTCTATCTAACTATCGAATCCTAACCAAAACCTAAGGAATCCTGCACACACTGAGGTGCGCAGTTCTTTTTAGGTAACCACACTACTACAGACCCGGTTTGATCATTCTGACTATTGAAAGTAAGGTGTTGTGGTAGTTAACGTTTTTTGTACTTCTGCAACAGTGGTTCTCAACCATTTCGCTGAAGGGAGCCTAATCCAGACCTTCAATTTTGTTAGAGAGCCGCACTAAAATTTTTTGCCACAAGTCAATTGATTTTGTTTTTTGCACCAACGAAGTCTGTTACACAAAATATTAGAGGTGTTAGTGAAAGAATGCTAAAAGCTGCACAAAGGATGCTTGGGAGCTGCATGCGGCTCTTAGAACAGTGTTTGAAAATTATTGTTCAACAAGTAACACCATGCCTTCCAGCTACGATATCACAGCCTTAGCGATAATTAAACCAAGGAACCATCACTGGCTCGCAGATCCATTGTTGCAGTCTGGTGTCATAACTCGCAACAGTTGCGTTTAGTGTGCTATAAAAAGCACTGTTTTAGATATATTTGGCAAAATAGTTGATATCTAAGAAGGATCTTGAGCTACCTCTCAGATGGCCGTAGCTCCGGCTACGGTCCTAAATTTTAAACTGAGCTTCGCTCCGGCTCCTGATTTTTAATTTGAGCTCCGGCTCCAGGCAAAATGCCCAACTCCAGCACTCCAGCTCTGCAGCCCTGTACAAGGTCTGTTTCTCTTTTTTGATAATATCACTTATTACCGGTAGCCTAACTACTGAAAGCAGGAAAGAGTCTGTAAGAATATTTGATCTTCCAATATATTCTTTCTCGCCTGCCTCTTACCTGTCATGGTGTAGCTTATGTTCGGGTTTGTAGGCTAGTAATAACTACAATTGGAACAATGGTCTTTATTGATGACAAAAACCTGATTAATAAAAGTGGGATGAAAAATATTTGTTGTCAATGACACTAAAGCTTGTCAATATAAACGTGTGCTAGTCCACTAAACAACTGACAAATATAAAGTGATATAACTCATTCAAGGAGCCAATGTCAATTTTAAAAAAGTAAAACACTTACAATGAATTGGTATACTTCACTATAAAGTGGAAATTCCTCCCTTGAACTCATGATTTTCCTCCCCAGGGAGGAATTCCTCCCCAGTTGGGAACCACTGCTGTCTACTACCTCCATGTATATATCCTCATCTTCTTTCATGTGTTTGCGTATCCTTTATTATTGCCAAGCATGTTCAAAGTCTAGCCCTTTGTGTGTGGGAGTGAAGACATTCCACAATATAATTATAAAAAATTATATATAATTCTATACAAGCTGACAATTACGAATCAATTACCAAAACAAAGTTTTGCAAAAAAAATTCACTTTTCTCTGGATTCAAAAGCACAGCATACCTAACAAAACTTGAACAAACACAAGTTATTTGTAAAATATATTGGCAATCTTGCATGACACTCATTTGAAAGATGTACTTACAAAGTTAAGCTCACTTGAAATGCTTTTGTCAAAGCAGTATATTTGTCTGCTTCGTTTAAATCAAATAGTTGAAAAACTTATGCAACTTAGACAAATCCTGATCAGTTCTGAAAAATGTCTCTGTTCTGATCAAAAACTAAAGCACCATAAAAAACTGAAGTTTCAAAACAATATCAAATGAGAGATGAATTTTTAAAATTATCTGCATTGGTTAAAATGAAATGCACCTGCATGCAAAAATGTTTTAACTCAAACAAAAAAAAACACTACTTAATAAATTCAAATAGATCTGAAGACATTCTAAGCAATTAATAAACATAAATGCATAGTAAATCAAGTGCATGATCAGTGATCACCAGCACCACTAAAGTTGCCAAATGATTCTAAATTATTTAATTTGGTACCATGACAATTAAGACTACATTCATTTGAAACCTGTTAACATAATGAGACTAATTAATTTGTTCATTTGAGAATTGCTAATTTTGGATCAAATTCATTTGAGACCACATTTGTTTTACACCACATTTAAATGCAGTTTTTTTTTCTCTGCAAATAACATTTATACAATTCACTATTTTTGGGAGACTTGAAATTTTGCAAAGTACCTCAATTTTCAATAAATGTTGGAAATGTGCTGAAACAAAAAAAGAACTCAAAAAACTGAGCAAGAAAAACGATCAAAATATGAAACAGGTTATGCATTTTTCAGTCCCGTAACAATGGTCAGCAGTTCCTAGTTGAACAGGCCAAAAGTGTCGAACAATGTTTTAATGACTCATTGGTGTTAGTTTTGCTTTTTGGTTGCAGTGACAACAGCATTATGGTCTTAGTGTGTATTTGAAACTATAGATTGCATGCTTTCTCAAAGTCTTGCATTAGATTTTCATCACTTCACCCCTAAGCTTTTACTTAAAATTTATGGGACTGAAGATGCGTAAGTGACACAAAATCAATTTCTTAGTGAAACACTTTGCGAGCAGATTCAGTTGTGTTACCTTTGTGGTGACATGTTGGCCTTGTGCTAATACTTCTCTTTGTTTGTCTCATAAAAATTTACATTTCCTGCAAGACTTCTTCAATTCAGAGCTAATTAACGTAGATAGGTGGATGAATCTATATAAATTAAGTAATTATTCCAAATCTGTCCACAAGTTGGCATGATCCATGGAGTAGTTATGCGGTCCTACTAAATTGACCTCTTTCATTGTGTACATGAGGGGTCTCAAACACATGGCCCATGGGCAACATGTGGCTTGAAAGGACCTTTTGTGCGGCCCACGATGCGTTTTGGTAATTTTCAAATAATTAACATTTACGTTGTCACATGCCTTGAAAAAAGATGCCACCAAAATTGAACCAAAGCTGAATGATACTCAGTGTGGTTTTTTTCATGGCAGTACCACTAAAGACCAAATTTCACTCTACAGCAAATTTGAGAAATCTTGGGAGTATGCCAAAGACATCTGTACATGCTTTGCCAACCTTGAGAAAGCATAACGACTGTGTTCCTTGTGAAAAACTTTGGGGAGTGTTGCGTGAGTACAATGTTGAAAGCCACCTGTTACTGGCGTTCAAGTCACTTCATTCCTGCTCAGAAGTTTGTATCCATGTCGGTAAAATTAAATCACAGCATTCACTATTAGTGTTGGACTCTGACAAGGGTGTGTGCTGTCACCACTCTTTTTCCTAGTCTACACTACATGAGTTGGACAGACAGTCACAGCCAAGTCAACAAGAGTGTCACAGCTGGGAGCTGCAGGATCAACCAATTACTTTTTGCGTATGATTGGTACTGCTAGCATCTGCTCAACAGAGTATTCAGCATGCACTCCATCAGTTTTCTGCTGTAACCGAACCGGAATGAAAATCCACAAGGCATTATGTCTCTCTACAAACCCAAGGCAGTGTACGCTGCAAGTGAGCGGCAATTCACTGCAGCAGGTAGAGAAGTTCAAGTACCTATGTTGCCATTAATCCCGCAACCTATACATCGGACTGCATCAGCACGTCTAGCGGTCGACACAACCTTCACCATGGAAACATCAATCTCACGTACTTAATGAGGCACCTGACTAGATAACCTCTGTTTTTTCGGTGCCCCGGCGTTTTTTCTGCTTTAACGAGTATATCTAGCGAAATTAATTCAGTACCGCCAAATAAATCTATCTATCTACCTATGGGTAGTATCCTATCTATGAGTGATGGAAGGTGGAGCAAGGAGATTGATACACGGATTAGTAAAGCCAATGCAGTTATGCATGAACTTTATCGCTCTGTGTTCACATAATGGAAGCTTTCAAACATTGCAAAACTGTCAGGTTTTAAATCAGTCTTTGTTCTGTTCCTTGCCTATGGTCATGAATCTTGAGTAATGACCAAAAGAATATAAACTCAGGTGCAAGTGCCAGAGATGGGATTTTTGCGAAGATTCCACAGTGTGACACAAGGGTTTACCAATGTTTGATGGAGCCTGGGGCAAGAAACAAGTTTGGGCCCATGTTTGAACCTAAAGTTTTTTGGGAATAAATGTACTGTATTCAAGAAAAACGTGCAACATTGTTGGGAATTTTCAATGGCCCTCAATGATTTGGTGCCGGAGGCATTGTGCCCCCTCATTACACCCCTGGTGGGACATTTCACAACAAAGTGCGCAGCTGTGATATTTGTAGAGCCCTGAATGTCGAAAAAAAAAACTTGTCTCAACTGAGAGACCACAGCCACATTGGTTTGGCCATGTGTCCAGAGGACACAAGGCAAGTCCTGCTGGCGAAATCCTCGGGAAGGCGGCTCAGAGGTCCTGCTAGAGCTAAAAGAGGGTTCTGTTTGATGAACATCATTAAAACCAAACAGAGTATGTAAATTTTATGCAGGAGAGCTAGATGCTTCGCACGTCTACAGTCGACTAAATACATGAAATTATGTTTTCGTTCAGGAACAGATTAAACGTGGAAACTGGATAAATTGATGTACTGTAGTATAAAAAAACAGCTGGTTGAAAATCTGACAAGCTTATGGAGCTTTATAATGAAAAAAACAGCCAAAAAGTTATACAAACAATGTGCAGCTTTCCTACAAACACTGGGGATCTTGCAAGAACTGTCGCACATTGGACTTCAAACGCATGTCAGCCGAAAACAAAGATTTTGACCATTATATTTTATCGTTTATTACATGTATAGACATGTAGTTGTTTATTACATGTGATTCATGTTTTAATTTCAGATGAGTCTGTATACATAGTGCCGTGTCCATTCCGCGATTGCCATAGTGGTTTGTGCCAACATTTTTTTGTTTGAAATTAAACTTTCTTTAATCGTTTCAGTCCTGGGTATGACTTTAAATTGCAGCCGATCAAGGACCCATGATGCAGTCGGTGAATTTGGATAAGGGATAATATAATGACCCTTTGGCTTAACCATGATCATTGTCAGGTCCACTCTGCCCGGAATGGTACAGCACCTAACAGTGTCTTAAAATTTGATTATTGTCAGGTCCACTCTGACCCAGAATGGTACAGCACCTGATAGGGTCTTAAAATTTAGGTTAAATTGTTATTTGTCAATATTTCTGAGTTACTACATTTTGACAAAGTTTAAGAACTTGTGCAGTATCATCAGCCTGATTTAATTGTATTGTATTGTTGGTTTAGTGCAGTGATTTTCAATCGGGGGTCATGACCCACATGCGGTCATGAACCATTTTTAGATATTTTATGCATACAGCTCTGCTACATTTGCTTTATTCGAGTTTTAAATGGGGATTGTTGGGTTAGAGTGGGTTGCTATAATGGGCCACGGTACAAAAAAGGTTGAAAACCACCAGTTTAGTGCAACAGTAAGCAACGCACAATGAAGACAAGAACAGTCAGTATGCAAGGCAGCCCCTGCCTCAGAGAAAAGGTTCACCATTGGCTCGGACATTTGCATACAGCTCATTTCATTCATTTCCTTTGTGATTTTCTATGTTTTTTTGTTTGTTTATCAGAAACTTTTGTAAATGTGTAAATGTTGGAAAAAGTGAAGAACATTTTTTCCGTTTTCGGTCATTCACCAAAAATGGTTGACGAAAAGTATTTTCATTGAAATTGGACGCATTTCAGGAAAATTTACAAAGGGAGCCAAGTTTCTTTTGATCTTGAAGGCACTTTTTGGACACCAGCTAACTTACAAAAATCTTAGAGGGAACACTGATCTGCATTAACAGTGTATCACTACAATTAAAAACATACTGTGTAAAGTATTTTACTATATTAACAGAGTTAATTGGACTGGTCCTCCCACACTGATTCAATTAAAACAAAACTTCTTTATGCATCTTCCATGTTGTTTGAAATTCATAACTTCATCCCTAATGTAATTTTGAGATTATTTTACTTTTGTTTGATCAGGTACAACCAATACTTCTATTCCACAACAATTGCCAGTATTACAAAACAATATATTACGGATTATGAGCTTTAGCAAATATAGATGCCATATAACTCCTTGTACAAAAACTAAAAAATATTAAAACTTGTTGACATTTATTAATTCAATTTAGAAAAAATCATACAATGAACTTTTTCAACAGACTTCCTCTGTTCAGACTTTCTAAACCAGATTCACAACTATGGAAAAATTTTTGATTCAACTCATGTCAAGCAAAACTGACCAAAATCAATTTCTTATAGTAGAGCTGTCCTCTGGGACAGTATGCAACAAGTCTAAAGCCTGCACCTCTCAGTGCTTTTTGCAAGAAGTTAGAAGACATCAGGTTCTCTCAGTATTAAATCATCAAAACAAACTTGCATGTTTGTAGGCTCTTGATAAATTCAAATAAGTATCACTTTCATTTCTTTCTACATTTTTTTTCCTGCTTTGGGACATATGTGAGCTTGTGTTATTTAGTATATATCTATTGGTCTTATCAGATACATATATTAGGACACCTTGACCAGATAACCATAAAGTTTGTTGATGTTCCAAACTTGGAAACATGAAATAACCTATTTTATACAGTAAAATCTATTTCTTGCTTTTTTATTATCAAATGAACTGCTTATAAAATGTTGTGTTTTCCATTTTCTTCATCTTCCTGTGGATCTATGTAGATTTTATTCACCATCACTAAATATAAGATCTCATGATATCAAATTCAAAACATTCTTATACAAAGTAAACTTATTGCAAGATTTAAATTACTTTTTGTAGTCAGCTTAAAAAAAGCAATGGCAGCTACATCATATCACCAATAGCAACAAAAGAAGCTTTATGGTGACATAAACAAACTTGAGCGTCAAGAAGTTTTTATTGTCAAAAAGTTTTTAATAAAAAAGATTAAAAAACTAAAAATATTTATGTGACTCAGGACAAGCTTAGTAAAGTGCAATTATTTATTGTGGTAGCAGACATTAAAGGCTCATACCTAAACGTCAAAAAACATATTGTGCAATGTGCTCTTAGCACTGGAAAAACATTCTAAGTTAACTGCTGATAGGAAAGAAGCCATTTTATATCTGAATGATATTTACCTGAGTAATATGATAACTCTATTTGAAAACAACTTTTCCATTCAAGATAAAGGTATAGCTACTGGTGATAACCACTCAGTTTCCTAAGTCAATATCACAGTCCACTACGTAATACATAATAGAAGGTTCCATATTCACTTGAAATTAAGAAAGCGGAAATCTTTAGGAGATTCATAGATGATATTGTTTGGTTGTGTTTTAGAAGCACAATTGCAAGCACTCTTACACAGAATTGGTAAAACAACAATAGTCCAACAGACCATTGATTCATAATTTGACATAATCATTGCAGATGATAATGTTACATGCATTAGAGATAATCTTGAAACTGCCTTCAAATCAGCAAGTCTAGAGCTCATGTTCTAACAGACAAGCACAACGAAAGCTTTTCATTCGGTGGAATTCCTTAATATAACTGCATTGTGCCAAATAAGAAATATGGAGACATTAGCAAACACATCGTAACAGCAACAACCGAACATAGGTGTTTATTAGTGGACCATAGCATCACCCATGTTCAACATTCAAATCAGTGTTTTTTGGTAAACCATCAGAATCCAGAGGCTGAGAGAATGCGATGACAGCTATCAGTTTGCTCTGATACAACTGCGGGGAAAAATATTTATGCTCTGGCTTCTCCCACAACATGGTGCA
>JGI24022J15233_10011712_pt1 | contig 10026 bp, 5 predicted proteins | sample Ectturendosymbi2_FD_15233 | JGI IMG/M metagenome (IMG submission 15233)
GATTGACTTTATCCAGCACCACTAGCTTCTTCATAGTAAGGGACTAACTAATATCACATTAGCTTACTTTCGCAGTATAGCGCTGGCAACTGCTACCGTAACGCATCGTGGAATAATACTAAAAGCACTGTGCTTATACTAAGTACTTGTACTCTGTAGCCTGTAGGCCTAGTAGTGTATTTCGACCGGTGTGAACTCTGATTGTGATTCAACTGTAGCAGACCTAATATTTTGGTGAAAATAAAGATATTATGGCGAATCAAACCACTCAGACATGGTTTCGCATTTTCGGCAATCAAACGTAATTGATTGTCCAGAAGGGTGGTTGTAAAAGTGTGTTAAGATTAACTTCATGGAGATTTTCACCTTTTTACGTCCCCCTTATGAACCTCACACGCCCCCCAGTTTAAGAACCACTGCTCTATTGCCATCATCGCATAAGCTCTGCTGGGACCGTTTTGCCATTCAAACTGTATCCAGCTTTGCCCACATATAACATTGAGCTTGTGCCACTAACAGCATGGTGAATGTAGTCAAGTGGCTAGTGTTTATGCCTGCTATGTGAGTGGTCATCAGTTCGGCTCTCACCGTTTGTTTTGGCTTTGCTAGTAGACATGACACCTTTGATGGGAGTGTTTGTTATGTAGTTTTTACAAAATCCTTAGCATTTTGGTTCATGTAACAAAGACTGTATGCTAATCCAAGCATAAAATCCTGGTCACATGACCAATTTAACCAATTGGGTTCGCCTAATGGCAAAATAGCTCCAGCAGTGCTTTTGCCTCTGATGGCAAAATAGATACTACTGCTTCAACAATATTCGCAATATACTCAGGCTACTGGAAAGATGCTGCAAAAAACTGCTAAAAGGATCTCATAAACAGTGTTTTGTACCTAGGGTGGAGTGAATTTTCAAAATTGTGCAATACAAACTTTGCGGTCGTCTGAAAAGTAGAAACAGGGCCAAAACTAACTTTACAATTGATATTAGGTGGTTGACCCCAAAAATCTGCTTGCTACTTCACCCTCAGGGTCGTGTGGAGATCAAATCTTATGAATTCATCATAACTCAACTTCTAGTTGAGATAGAAGACTTATTTTGGGCTCAAAAGATGCGGAAGACACACGTTTCTTATAAGTAATAAGAAAATTTTGCCTTACTTCATTTAAAAAAAGTTATTATTGAAAAACTATTTTTACACCAGTTTCCATAAATTGCAAAGATAATGAATAAACTAGTTCATTTTAAAGTTTCATTCAAATTACGATTTCAAAATTTTGAGTTTTTTTCAAAGGAACATTGTTCTAATCAATGAAGTTTCACCACCAGATATTTTATTGCATGTAGTCGTGCTCTGCTGGATTGAGAATAGTAGAGCGGTCATCCTGTTTTAAAAGGCAACTAGTGGGCAACTTTCCTGATCTGTGATACGGGTTGGCATTAGGAAGGGCATCTGGCTGTAAAATTTCTGCCTCAAAAAATCCTCACAAAAGTGGGATACATTCGGCCACCCTCATTGAGGATCGGATAAAAATTGGATTACTTGTACTACATCGTAGAAACAAAAATATTAAAAAATTGTTGACTGTTAATTAACAAATACCAGGCATGTTGTTGTTAGAGTTACCATGTATTTTAATTTTGTTTTTGTCTATTTTTAGATTTTATATAATATCTACTTGTAGACATAGCTTGCTTTATCAACATGTTGACCAGAGGAAAAAGCACTAATACTATAGCATTGCATGATATCCATTCGTTTGCCAGCACAAAAACATTTCCACCCAAAAAGTTCTCAACTACTGAGGATGTGATTTGTCATGTTTTGTCTAAACCAAATTAGTGTACATGATAATCAGCTGATGCTGAAGTGGTATAGCACTGGATATATTGCAGTGCATATCCATTGCACCATTCTGCACAGTAGAACACTGTACACATTTCCCTATTCTCCTTCCTTTTTGCTCTTCATAAAATTTGAAACTAAATGTCAGACATATGTATTGGATGCTTTAATTCAAGTTCTCTTCTGCAACTTTTATTGTGGCAAAATATGTCAATCAGTTTGTTACTTGTTTCCATGAAATCACTGAGTTGCTTTTGGACCATAGGACCACATTTCTTCTTCAGGTATCTTTCAAGTAGACTAAATGTTTGTGCCATTGAATGAATTTTTTCTGCAACTGTAGAATGGTGCAATGGATATACATTGTAATATATCCAGTGCTGCACCAGTTCTGTGGCTACAGCATCAGCTGATTGTTTTGTATGTCAATTTGGTTCAGATAGAACATGACAAATCACATCCTCAGCAGTTGGTAACTTCTTGGGTGGAAATATTTTTGTACATGCAAACGAATGGATATTGTGCAATACTTTAGGATTAGTGCTTTTTCCTCTGGTCAACATGTTGATAAAGCGAGCTATGTCTACAAGTAGATATCATATAAAATTTAATAGACAAAAATAATATTAAAATGCATTGTAACTCTAGCAATAACATGCCTAGTATTTACTAACTAACTGTCAAAAGTTTTTTAATATTTCGGTTTCTAAGATGTAGTATTAATCCAATTTTTATCCGATCCTGTCCCTATCAATGAGGGTGGCCGGATGTACCCCACTTTCGTAAGGATTTTTTTTAGGCAGAAATTTTTACAGCCAAATGCTCTTCCTAACGCCAACCCATATCACAGATCAGGAAACTGGCCCATTAGTTGCCTTTTAAAACAGGATGGCCGCTCTACTATTCTCAATCCAGCAGATCTTACCACCACTTTGTGTGGCTTATAGTTAAGGGCGACTTACAACCAAGGGTGGCTAGCAATCGAATAAATATGGTATGGAAAAGAAATTATATGCAAATCTCATGAAGAAACGCTGGAAAAACACTAATTGCCTTTGAAGTGTCTCGTATTATAGGACTCTTCAACTGCAGTAAAAAATGGGAGCAAGTAGCTATCCACANGCTACAAATATATCTTCCAGTGGTATTCCAGAAGCCATCATTCAAATAAAAAAATAGAGAACATGTGAAACACTTGAACAAGAAATGGAATGGTGTAAACACAGAAAGGAAAAGAACTTATCTCAGAGTGTGAAACTATTTAAGCAAGACTCAACAAATCAGTCAAAAACAAAACAATCAGACCAGAAGACTTTCTGTCAAGGACAAATGAAAAAGGCCCTTAAATTTGTGGGTACTGCCAATGATATTGATGGAAAACATGACATTAATAGAGACATCATAAACAATCTGCAAGAAAAACTTCCTAAAGCAGAGGAAATAACAACCTGCCATAATTTGTACCCCTGAAACAAAAACAGAGAATTTCATCTTTGAAAACATAAATCAAGATGAAATTGCATCTAGTGCAAAAAACTCATCGGGGTCTAATGGATCAACACAGATTAACATGGAAAAATGGACAGAATTGATGTTTGAAATCATATGGCTGCCATTCACAAAAACTAGCCGATAAAATAGCCACCATTGCCAGACATCTGGTGACAGACACTATTCCATACCATTACTTGCAGCTGCTTTCCAAATATGCACAAGACAATCCTCCAGCAGCACATTCAGCATTCACCAAAGGCATTTATTCCTGATGCCCATTTCCAAAGAACATTACAAATTACTGGACACAAGTGATTTATTCGAATCACTGCAGAACACCATCATAGACCACTTAATTCCCACTCTTATAGGACGAGAGGTAAGTAATGCAGAAAGACACTTCACCCATTGCTTGCCCAGACACTTCACCCATTGCTTGCCCACCATCATCTGTGTTGTGTTAATGACTTTAATGCGGTGCTTTTCAACAGGGGTTCCACGGAACCCCACGGTTCTGCAAAACACGTAGTGGGGTTCCGTGAGTTTTAAGGGTTGATGAGGATTCCTCATTTTTTAGGGGAAATGATTTTTTGCTTCAGTATGTTGATGTGTCATTATGAAATTTTTTTAGATAACCGTGCCACATTCAGACTCCAACTAGGCCAGTTAGTTATACAGGTGCTTGAGAGCTGATAGTAGAACAAGAAATACTGAGAGCCAGGGTTGCCAGGTAGTCACAAGCAAAAAAGCTAGATCAACCCTGAAAAAGCCAAATAGCACCGAAAAAAGCTAAATACAAGATAAATACACAACGACACCTTTACAACACCCAAACATGCTTTCAAAAGGCAATAGATACATATTCCACACATAAAAAGAGCAAAGCTCACTCCATTAATAAGCTTCTCGAAACTTTTGGTTTTGCTGAAGAGTAACCTGAAACTGCAAACCCAAAGCATGAAATAGCAAAACAAAAACTTAGAAGTTCTCGTGAAGACTTTCCAATGAAAATTTATCATTCTGTGTCCAAAAACAGTGTCTAGATACTAGAGATTTGCTAGTGGATTATGCTCAGAAATCTGCCAAAATCATCTTTAACCTGCCAAATCAACATAAAAAATCTAACTTGCAAAAAAAGAGCACAAAAAAACAAATTTCTGGCATTTTTCAAATATAAATGAGCCAAAGGAGTTGAAAAAAGGCCAAAAATTACAAATTTGGCTTCATAAAAGCCAAACTGGCAACCCTAGTTGTTGTGTCACTTGTGTAATTAAGAAGAACATTATTGCTACATCATTGTTATACGATGTTGCTGATGTACCATGGTCTCTATATATTATATAGTGACTATGGATATACAGTTCACAGTACACTGAGTAGAAAGCAGTGCTGCCACAGGCTTTTCTGCGTATATCACTAAATTCACAAGAAAAAATCACTACTGTGGATCATAAAACAATTCACTAGATTTACAATTTTCACATTGAAATTCACAGCTTTGCTTGAAATGATTTAGTTAGTTACTTACTAGTTACTTCATTGCTCAAACACTTTACATCATTTGCAAGTCGGATAAAATAGATCACACTGAAGCCTGGATAATCTCATACTAACAATGTAAAGTGTTTTTCAAGAGCCAAAAACGACACTACTCAAGTATTTTAGAGCAATCAAACTACCATTTAATTTCTTATTTCCACTGCAATGTTCCTGCGAAGAAACAAAAATACTGTCATGGCCAGTAATGCAGCAACAAATAGCACAGATGTGTAAACATTGAGAAACTCATATTGGAAACACTTGTTCATTTTTGGTGCAAATCTTCAAACAACAATTCACATAACCAATAGTTTACGGATTAAAAACGGCTGAAAAGTCGAAAAGTTACAAAAAAGACAACCAATTTTTTTCAAACACATACTTGGCAAAAAATCACTAGATTGCAGTAAAAAATCACTAGATCACTATGGCAGGCTAAATATCGCTAGATCTAGTGAAAAATCACTAGCCTTGGCATCAGTGGTAAAAAGTAGACTCAGCCTGAGTCTAGCAGCATTTTGCGAACCTTGCACTTTTCCTGCAAATTTGTGCTTGTTTTTTGCGGATTTGGTTTTTTTTGAATACTTGTGGTTTGCTTGTTTGTGGGCTTGTTTTATTTGAAAGTTGCTTCTTTTTGGGGGTTGTTTTATGCACATTTCTGTGTTATGGATTGCTTTTTTTTCACATTTTTAGGCACTTTTGCTTTCTCAATTTATTGCACAACACTATTTCGGCATGTTTTTGTGTAAATTTGCTCATTTTGGGCTTGGTTTTTCAGATTTGCCTATTGCTTGTTTCAAATTTGGCTGTTGCTTTTTGTTTTGTTTAATTTTTCTGTGAAACGCATTTTGGGCTTGTTTTTCAGTTAAATTACCTATTTAGTGCTTGTTTTTACAAAATAAGCAGGCATCCCTGCTAATAGAGAGTAGACTGAGCCACAGACTAGAGCTGCTGTTCAAGCTATATGGGAATAAGTAAAACAGTGTTAAATCAACTTTCTACTATTTAGACAAGCTGGATGAAGCAAAATAGCACATTTTCCTACGTGAAGCCAAATAATAACAACAGCAAAGGTGTGGAGTTCAAATGTAAGAGGCACCTAACCCAAAGCGGACCAAATGTAATTCAATTGCCAAAGAAAATGGGACCACACATATTTGTGATACGGGTTCTTTTTGCGAAATGACCAAATTCTGAATATAGCTACATTCCAAAAATGCAAGAACAACTGAGCCTTTAAATTTCTGGCTTTTAACTTCTATAATAACTGTTCATTTGTTGGAAGGTCTAATAACGAAATATTTGGTTTTCTTACAAATAATTCGTGTTTAAAAAATTTTTTTGAATGGGGGTTCCATGACAAACGCAAAAGTATATTATCAGGGGCTCCATGATGACAAAAACATTGAAGAGCACTGCTGTAATGTATATTTATCATTCATGTTTTTTTAATATATGTTTTTCAATTGAAATTCCTTGGGATTATTTTGCTCATATTTGCCATGAATGGTCCCCTTTAAATGATTTGCTATTTCTGGTTTTGGGGTATTGCTTGCTTTTCCAATGTTTTGCTTGCATATGATGGCATGCCATATTTTTCTTGTAATGTAATTCATTTATGTGCTTTATTAGTCTGGTGATGTTGAGCGAATCCTATGATTGTGACATTCTGAACCATTTGTTTGACATTTATCAGTTACTACTAGCTACAACAGGTTTTTGTTCAAGGAAAATGTTAAATACCTGGTATGGACCTGTAGGGACCCCATTTTTCTGATTCTACGGAGCCGATGATAATTTTCTCTGATTCTATGGACCCGAATTGGCTCCCCAAAAAACCCTAAGCTGCAGTATCAGTATACCATTGTATTGTTTTCATTTATCTAACCACTTATTTCGCTGTTGCGATCAGAAATCCCAAGCAGCATGTGCGCTAAGCTTCGCACTGTGGCAGCAAGCAACAATAGAGATCATGCCCACAATCTCTCTTACTATTGCTTGCTCGCGCTACATACATAATGGTGTTATTCTTCACGCACATCCCGTTCGTGGTGAATCACACAATCAACACAACGCCACCGGATAGGTTGCAACATCGCAAATATAACTGGTGTCATGTCATTGACACCATCGTTCAGCTTTATACNAGCCACACTGTCTCCAGGATGCCATTTTCATTTATCTGCTTTCCACTGACAATTACTTTATTTATCTGCTTTCCACTGACAATTACTTTACATGANGGCTCTTTCTTTGTATTGCTTTTGTTTGTTAGATTGAGTCAAACTAAGCAATAAATCCAGTCTCGTCACCACAGGGGGCTTTGGTGGGCTTATCCCCCTCAACAAAGCTCCAAGCCCCACCAAATTGAAATATGAAATACTATAAGTTAGTGGAATTTTTTCAAATTTGAATGTCAAGCCCCCTCCTGTACAAATGCAAAGTCTTATGACTTTCTGGCGATGGTTCTGAATAAACCAATAGTCCACCCTTACAGTATAAGATCACCCCTAGCAGTACATGTATTGTACAAGCAATCAGTGATGCCACTTGGCTCAATTGTTTTAACATCAAATTTTTCAGGCTTCAACATCAAATGTCAGTGTCAGGCATGACACAAGAGTGTTATAAAAATTTGCTTTATAACATGATTCCTATATTGCACATTCGCTGCTGCTTCATGAAACCATCTTTTTGGCTATTAATTGCCCCTTCAAGCTATCAGTATCCGATTTGCTGCATTATTTTTTAAGCAGCATTCACAGAGCTGAGAACTCTTTTGACTGCAAACCCTTTTATAAATCATTTGGAAGTCCACCGATGGATTTCACAAGATCAATTATTTAATTTGCAATAAAAAATGCTAGAACATGCTCAGCAATAAATCTGCTTAACTTCAGCTCTGCAGATGCAAGTTATGAAGCATAATTTAGCCTTTTATCATCAGAATCTTTAAACCAGGGATGGGGAATCTGTTTACTATCATGAGCCACACTAACTGTAAATATTGCTGGCGGGCAGCAAAAACTAAATAATTTTATCTTAAAAAGTGTACCTTTATCTTCCAAAGGAAAATATAGGCTTCACTTGACTTACTATGTACATATTGAATTGTCATGGAGTTGCAGTTATCGAAAATTCTGATGCGGGCCATAATAATTGTTCATGCGGGCCGCAGGTTCGCCACCCCTGCCTTAAACCAAATCAATTTTATCAAGTGATTCAATGAGTGCATGGCTTTAGCACGTGATTTGGTATCTTTATGTCATAAACCAGTGTTTCCCAATCTTTTTTTGGCTAACCCCCTTTTTTCCGCCAAACAAATTTCTATCGCCCCCCTACTATCCTAGCACACATATCAACACAATTTATTCGTATTGTATATTTGGCATGTTTGAAAATGATTAAAACAAGAATGAGCGCAAAGATGCATTTCACTATAAAACTTAATTTAGCAAATTAACTCATTTAGCAGTAGGAAACTGTTAGAGTTAATGATTTGGAATCTGTTAGAGTTCATGATTGATTTCGTTTGAACAGCATTAAACTTGGACAAGAAGGTGAAGATTGCTGATTTGGCTTTAATGAGGTTAACACCATTCCTTTGCAATTGCTAATTAACTTCATTGAACTTCGTGAAGACATCTGTGGACTGTGACAGCCAAAATACTGTATCTATGACACCATTTGACTGTCACCTTGTGTGTGCAGCAACAGGCGTACAAATTCTCTTCATCATTATCCGAGTGCACCACATTGCCTAAACTTAGCAGAACATTTCTAAACCTTTTGGTGTCCTTTGATCAATCAATCCATGAATACTCTGCCACATTTTTAGTAAATTTTGAGTTCGGAACAGTCCAAGATTGAATTTAATATGCATATTTTAAGTTTTTGAACTTAGCCATGACACTTGCAGTTGTCCATTGGCTCTACCATCTCTTTCTCCTTGGATTTCCTTGGCGCTGCTCAAGCTAAAGTGCGTTTTGAAACACACTTCTGTTTTCTAGAATCCTTGATTCCCTTGAGGTAACTTATTCTTGTTGGCACCTAACACTATTTGTAAAAAATATAAATTGCCTTTCTGCTTTCTAAATAAACTCATACAAGGTCATTATATCTGTGATCATTAAACCACTCCATCCAAAATTAGCTCACACTTTTGGTTACAGTCTAAGTGCAAGCGTGCATTTCTAACTTCAAGTATGCATTCTCAAACCTGACTGGTGATAGTCACTGTTTGTAACGAAACAGGCATGGTTAAATAGCAGTTTACCAGTGCCAAGAAGTACAGCTGATGAAAAATCCGATCATAATCATTTAATCATAGAGGAGAACAGTTTTACTGTGCAGCTTACCTTTCGTCATGAAAACTGCAGTTCATCAATGAGAACACTTGAATATAACAAAAATAAAACAACTGTACTCTATTCCAAGCACAAAATTTATTTTAGAAATACCTGATTTATTTATATTGTCAGTTGCCAAATTCATGTACTCCTTTTATAATGGTGGATTACCTAATCACATTGATAACTACTTTGCTGAGATTGCATTAGTCAACAAACATCAAACAAGACTGCTTCTCTGCAAAAATATTATTTACCCAAAATGAAAACATCTGTGGGTCAGCTTTCTCTAAAGTATATTGGTCCGAAAATTTGGTCTAACATTCCAGAAAAATTGAAATCATCTTCGCCTTATTCATTTGTCAAAAAATATAAAAAAGTCCTGCTATCTTGCCAGACTTCCTATTGATCTTCGTTTTGTATTCTTGTCACATTCTGTAATATTGTGCTGATGCCACTATTTTCGCTCCTATCTACCTGTATACAGTAGTTCACAGTTGCTCACCCCACCCCCTGTACATACTACATAGGCATGCTTTTTTCCCCACTGTTTTTTGTTGTTGTTTTTATGCTTATTTCACCTGATGTTGATTTGACACTTTTTGTTACTTTTATTGCTACTTGTAAAACGTCTTCAATTAAAATTTGGTTTGTGGTTGCAGCAGGGCTGGCTGAGAACTTGACCCAGGTGGTCTTTCGACAACCCTTTGTGATTCAACATGTTAGAACACAATTACTAAGCTGCGAAACGTGAAATTTCTTATTTTTTATATTTTTTCATCACTATATAATCAACT
>JGI24022J15233_10011713_pt1 | contig 10025 bp, 6 predicted proteins | sample Ectturendosymbi2_FD_15233 | JGI IMG/M metagenome (IMG submission 15233)
GTTGTGTCAACAAACTTCGCCAAAACGTTGGTTTGCAAACGTAAATATGACGTCATGTTGTGACGTCACAAACAGCGTACTGTGTATCCAGTAAAAAGGCCACCATCTACACGCCACTGCTCAATACTGGAATTTGGTAGGGGCATCCAATCAAGCAGTCGCCCCGGGCATCACTAGATCTCTGCACGCCACTGCGCTAACTACTCGATTACGTTCACCGTTCTGCTGGTGTCACGAACTCAGCTTTATATATGGACAAAGCTGGATACAGTTCGAATAACAAAACAGTCCCAACAGAGCTTTTGCAACTGTCGGAAAAATAGACACTACCACGTTTTTAATCAGTCAGTCTTATTGATCGCACAAATGGAAAAAAGGTGTGAAAGCATCTGTGCCCAAATTTTTAGGGATTTTACTTGGATTTTTGACAAATGAAAGCTTTTGGGGATGCGCTTGCACCTCCAGCTCCTACACCACTGTCCGAATGTATATCAGTGTTTGCTAAGTGAAAGATTTGGAAGATTTTGAGATGTACAGTTTTAAATTGTTAAATTTTGCTATCAACGTTAATGGGTAGATGACAGGAAAAGGCTTATCCGTGGGGCTGGTATTGATTTGCCAGCAATGCAGCATTTACTGCCACAGTATAGTCACGTGGCTTTGCAAACACAAGGAGAAGGGCGCAGATGACTAACCGTGTCATTTCACAAGAAGTGCAAAACTAACACAATGTAACTGAACCGAAGAGTTTTACTTTGTAGTGACCAACCTGGTGAAATTAATTACTGTACAAGAAAACTTTTGAGGTTCATAAATCATTTTTGTAAAATTTTGTGAAATGGCCTTGCTTATCTGGATAGGTTTTGTTCAAATAAAAGTATTCACATTTATCGCAACCTTTGCTATGTGAAGCATGAGTTCTTTGTTCTGGAGAACTATTGAAGCATTACCACTCCTTGTTTTTGTTTCAGGAAGACTTTCAAGGATGTTGATCCATCTTGCGATGCAAAATATAGGTATGTGTGAACAGATCAGTGAACCTTGCAAAACTTTTCTATTAACGCGTACAAACTGAATTACCCTTTTTTTTCAGTGCTTTAGGAAATGCACGGGGATTGCTGCATAGCTTTGTAACTGACATATTTTGCTTAGAATTGCCATGTTGCCGTTTACTCACATCTGTTTTTGTGTGCGTTAATCGACTCTTCAAACTAACAACACAACAGTATTAAAACAAAGCGCCATAGGCTCCAAACATTTGTGTAAAACTACTGAGTTTTCATTTGTGAAACGTTTTGTGATGAAATCGCATGTTTTTTAGAAATTTCACTTTCGCGTGAAAAACAATTTAGATTCAGAAATACTTTTTATTTTCATAAAAAATTTTTTAGATTCAGAAACGTTTTTGAAATCAGGAAGAACAGAACAAATTTTTTCGAAGCACAACTTTGCCATTGATGCGTGTTTACCGCAGTGTGTTACAACTGGATAGAGGCGGCAGAAGCGGTATGGTTAGGGCCTTATTAACCAAAATGCCTAGGCATGGCCTAGCCATACCAATGTGAACCTACGAACGTGGAATGTTTTTAACATAAAAGCTAGAAAAAGTTAAATGCATTAAATGTGAAAGAATCGTACTAGTTCAACCTTCCGTTGCGTTTAGGTCCTAAATCCACAGACACTCTGTTGTTCAGCGCCGGGCCTACAAGAAGGGGTTACGAGAGGTACATCGTACCCGTGCCGAGAAGCACTGGGGCCCGGGAGGATGAAAATTCGCACGTTAAGTTTTTCTGTGATGCATCCAAAAATTACTAGTGTAAGCCAGTTGCCAGTATCACAATTAATATGTTTCTAAATCTTGGCATGGTAGCTGTTTTTATCTATTCTAATTACTATGGAAACAAGCAACACAAGTTTAACGGGAAACCCAGAAATTAGGAGGCCCTGTATCGGTCTACGTACCCCAGGTAAAATTTTTCTCAAAGGCCCTGGTTAAGCAACAAAATATTATTGTGTTACAGCACATTTTCTCGTATATCTGATTATTCGTCGCTGTTGTAACCACTAGGTAGGTAGTAGCAGCACGTGGTTGACTGAACAATCACTGAAGTGGGAATCAAGTAAGAGAGTTTTTGAACCTTAAACGCACAGCGACCTTGAGAGAAAGTAAAAATTATTGACAGTTATTTCGCTAATACCCAAAGGTTATATCAAAGCCTTGTTGATCCCCAGGCCGCTTCTTCTTCATCGTTTGAGCCAGTTCTTTCAGTCCACTGCTTGGCCGCACTAGATTTGGGGTCAGGTGCTGAGCAGCCATTCGATTGTCTCATCATCTAGAACCGCCAAGCTGTGCAGTCCATGGGGAGGTCGATGGATTGATGTTGGAAGACAAAATGGTCGACGGTTTGTTCTTCTGCGCCATACTTACAACGGCAGAAGGCACCGTACCCCATTTGTGTAAGCAGATTTAAAGCAATCAAACAAAACTGAATCAGAGATATCACTTAGATATCAGAAGAGCATGAACAACCTTAAACGATGTAGTGGCACAGAGACAGAAATCACGAATACATTAAGCGCAGAAGATTAAGGAAGCGTAAATATTGACAAGAAAGTTTATGCTCATTTCGAAACCCATCGACCTCAACGAAAGTCGTTTTCGAAGATTGTTGGTAAAGATTCACACTGCAGAAGTTTTCTATACTCGTGGTTTAAATCGTGGGATTGGCTAAAATAGAAATGATAGCAAGGATTCCGCTTTCCATCACCCGTGCAAAATGACCTGCATTTTAAAGTTTCTTCATTTGTCAAAAACAGAAGCGTTTTCGTCGTACGGTTTTCAACGCGGTAAAACACCACTCAAGCTCTCCGCAAACCTGAATCATCAACAAGACATGGGGACAATGTGTGCATGGGCGTCCGCAGGGGGTAGCAAAACGGGCATTTGCGCTCCCTTCCAGAGATGTAGTTGGGCTGGAACGTGTGGGAACGGCGTTCCCACACCTTTTTGTTAGCACTACATCCTTGCCCTCTGGAACTTGGGACGAAGAATTAAAAATTTCTAGAAAACTGAAGTCAGCATCTTAATTCCGATCAGGGGCGCAACCAGCGCTTCATTTCGGGGGGTCAATTTCCATGAAATTTCATTCGATGACGTCATCGTGTTTATTCAACCGTGGCACAACTTTTTCGCAAACGGTCACATATAATAATAATGTAGTTTTGCTCGCAGACACGAAGTACATATTACAAACACACACATTCTGCCCAACACTGGTTAATAAAAACAGACAAAACTGAACGTTTTACAACAGCGTTGGAGGCTGAATCACCGGTGTCAAGAGAAATTTCTGACTTGCGAAATTTCTGACTTCACACCATATACGCATGCACAGAGCAACATTTTATATATCAAATACGCTGAGAAAACTGATGAGTAGGTCTTAGGGGTTGGTGTTTAGGTAAGTGTGTCGGGTTAGGATTTATGTTACACTTAGAAAAAGAAAAATAATTGAAGTCTAAGATGAAGTCCAATATTTTTCACTGGTTTTAGTTATTCCCGTACTGTAGCTTATTGTGAGTATCTGACATCTAACTAAAAAGTTTTAATTTACGCAACACACATCAAAAAAGTAATCGCCAAACTTTATTCCTTTACTCTGGGAAGCAAAATAACTGGCAAAAAATAATAGGTCAGAAATTTCGCTTGACACCGGGCTACAGAAACTCACTTAACAGAACGTTTTGTAACGGCGTTGAAGGCTGAGCCTCAGGTTGACATACGCATTCTTAATACTATTTGTTCGCTTGGTACAACACTACTGCAGAGTGGGACGCTAATCCCTGAACTGGTCAAACCCAGATAAAGTACGAATGCATTGTGACATGCACACCCTCAAACGAACAAACACTGCCTTGTCCGAGCACTCAGCCGCAACGTAATATAAACAATCTAGCTGCGTTAAAGCAGGCAACCATCACATTATTAGACCTTCTGCATCTTTTGAGAAACAAGTGCATATTTTTTCTTAATAATGACTCAAATGTAATAATGTTACATCGAACCTGATGAGTCATGACTACTAACACTCGTTCTCCAGGGTATAGGTTGTATAGAGCTCTGCATCCAAAATTGTAGGGCACACGCAATCTTTGCATGCATGACTTTCTGATATTCCACCATAATTGTGATGCATACATGGGCGTAGAAAAGGAACGAAAAAGTACATTTTTCACTGCATTTGAACCTCGGGAAAAAGAGGCTCGCACCTTGTTTGCTGCACAATATTTTATCGCAGTTGTCTCTGAATGTCTTTGTCATCTGAGAGCTCAGAATCCAGTACAGCTCCCAGATATTTGTTGCGGTTAACAGATTTTAGATCTCTACCACCCGAGTGTCAGCAATGGGGTGACTGTGCTTTTTGCACTCTTAGCCTTTTGACGTCATACAAACGGTTTTGCTGCAGGTTGAAAATATTTCCATGTGATTCTGCATAAGCCTGACACGCAGATAAAAATAAGAGACGCGCAGATAAAAAACATTTCTCTTCGCAGATAAGAGACACGCAGATGAAAAACATTTCTCTTCGCAACATTTCCGAAAATGAGAACATTTCAGTTTTAATCAAGATGCAGACCGAACGATCAGGGGAAAGTAAAAATTAGTATCCTCATACAAACACCTGGTTCTGTACTCAAGTAGTGTAGTCATGGCTTTATTGTGACGTTTGTATAGGCTACTACAGTAGTAAACCTGCCTAATTTTCGTCTTGTTTTAGCAAATTCTTTCTAACCCTATTCTTCTAGCATGTGCTTGAATTTCTATTACAAATGAAGATCCCAAAGTTGAAAGATAGCTTATGTCGAGGGTGAGGGGATCTTTGAATGTTGCCATTTCGGGCAAAACGGATCGGGTGTCTTGTGCCTTTGGCGCATAATGGATCAGGTGCGTTTGGGGCAAAACGGCTTTTTCTGGCACCCATGAGTTGTGTGAAAGTTTTTAGAAGCAAGTTTAAGGCTATGAGCTTTCAGGGCTTGCACTGGTTGCAAACGTTAGAGTCTTGTAAAGCGCCACTTAGAACCAGAGTGGTCAAGTAGGTAAGTGCGTTCAACATTTGACTAGCACCCATAAGACACTTTGCTAAACCTTTTTGCCAGGCCGTGGTACTGGGATCAACCCAGAAAGACACTAAAACATGAAGTAGTCCTCGCGCTAAATTCAGTTAGAAACTATCAGGTTTCGAACCGAAAACACAGCTAAACAACGTTTTTTTTAAAGAAATGTACTACGTTAATAATGGTGATTCGCATTGCCCCTAACAAAACTAATCACAAGGTCGTAGAAGAACAAGCGGTTTGATGAGGCACTAACTGTTATGCCAAGATTTCTCTTATCAGTTGAAAGTTTCAGCACTTTGCACGGTTCAACAGTATCCTAATGTTGTAAAGTTTCATGACGGAAAATTGAGGCCTGTCTAAAAAAATAGTACACGAAAACATAGATAGAAAATGCCTCAGAAAATACGAACATTTTAAACTATCTACCAAGTTTTGACACTTCCAGCATACTTGTGGTTAAATACCAATCATTTACGAAATTGTCGATCAGACAATCTGTCTCGAGATAAGTCTTGTAAGGAGATAATTTACCAGTAGGACAAAGAAAAATTCCAAAAAGATTTCTTAAAAATGCTTAGAATATAAAAATTTTTCTTTATCCTTTGAAAGTTTCTACAAATGTCGAAATTACCATGCAATATTTTGAAAATTTCGGGGGGCAACTGCCCCCCCTGGTTGCGCGCCTGATTCCGATTGATTTAGTGATTCTTGCAATGACGGTATGCTTGCCGGTATGACACTCACACTGCGCACGAGCCAGGTTCACTGTTCTGGTGTAATGCAGTGATGAGCTTGTGTCCATTCCTTTCCAAACAAAAGCAGATTGCGAAGCTTGCGTGCGGACTGCTTCACTGCTCTGCTATAAGGTATTGGTCTTGATTTTCATTTTGTAACAATAACATGGCAACAAGCCAAATATCTTTAAAGGTTTACTTCAAGCTACGGTAGGAGGCGTTTTGCCGCATGTGACTGTTAAACGCAAATATCTTGGCAGGTAATGCTGTAGTGGCTACGCAATCGCTGTTCGCTGCCAGTCCATGCAAACGGAAGGCGGCCAAACTAAGGAGAAAAGAAAACATCACAGAAAGCGAAACATAAAAGCGACTTCCATGCATGTGGAAGTACAAGCTTGCTTTGGCCGAAACGCCTAACGTGATAGCGCTATGGCGCCACCAATGACCTCCTCCATCGATCAATCCAGGGTTCACTTCCCCTCTGAGGTGGTTCGACAAGACAACCGGGCCGTTCCGCTTCAATGCAAACTGTTTGTGAGACTGAGTGTGACCAATGTGCCTGAGTGAACAACTTTAACCAAACAGTGCATATGCAGGCTTCTTTTCACATAGTACATAAAACTACGTGGCTTGTTAGAATACGTCTACGTATCCCACATGCTTGTGGGAATACAGACACCGGTTGCGACCCAGCTCTCCCGCACAACTGTGTTGATCATCCAGCAGACTGCAACCTCTTCAAAAAGTATAACCTAACCTTATCAGATTCGCTTTAATTCGGCCATCAACTTTAAACCACGATAGAAAGTTATGAAACTGTCTAGGGGCGACGAGACAACCTGTTTAACAGTCTTATTTTTGGTGCCCCAGCGCCTTAACTTTAATTTGCATGAAACTGTTTAACTTAATGTTTGCGCCAATAACCTCTCTCTCTCTCTCTCTCTCTCTAAATACATATTAAATCGTTTAGCACAGGCATGTGCAATCTTTTTCACTGCCGGGCTACATTCAATTTTTGAAAAGTTATTGCGGGCCGCATCAATTTTTATTGGATGAAAATTTAATCATTCTCTTAAAAAATTGGTTAAGTGGTCACCCAACAGATGTGGAGTATATGGTGTAAATTCCTCTGTTTAAAAGTACCAACCACGTGCCGGCGACAGGCTAACTGTCAAGTAGATGAGACATATTACATGATGACGTCCCTCAATGCAGTCAAACATAATTTACTCTTGTGTATCGGTACTCCATCTCTTTTAAGGTTGAGTCCACTAATTGGCTGCTTGATGTTGAGGATCTTTACAAAGTTTCCAAACATGTGCTTTCATAGAACTGCAGGCAACTCGAAGTTGACCAATCAAATGTTGGTTTGACAATTGCCCTCTGCACTTTCCTTTGCTATGTTTCATCTTTGAATAAAAATTGTTCACAACAATAGGTGCTTCCAAATAGTGAAATGATTTTCAAGGCCACCTCATTTCCAAAATTTTTCGTTTTATTCGAAGACAACATGCTTCGCATAAAATTGCCAATCTTCGAGACTAATTTACCGTTAAAATTGCTGATTTTATGAACTGCAAAACAAACACTACTGTAATCAATGATTGGTAACCTTTTCAACATTCTCTTTTCCTTATCCTGCTGCGAATTTTTATCACTCTCCCTACATTCCCAATTCTAACGCTTGCAAGGCCACAAACAACAGCATCAAAAATCCAAGTAATGATGTCGGATGAATCAAGCTGAAATCCTTTCTAACAGCACTACTCAAGCTAAAATCGAAATGAATAACACTCATTTCACAAAAACAACTGCGAACTGCCCGCCAGATCCTGACAAATTGTTCGAACAATTTTTCACAGCAAAGCCTCTGCAAACCTTTTTAATCACAAAGAAAAAATCTTTACATTACAAAGAGTTTAATCTGCCCTGCAGCATCACTATTACTTATGGCGCGAAAATTTTCATTCACTTATAGTGGGCTATGGTTCTCAGGTAATAAAAAAATGTCACAGGTCTTTGTTCGTGAACTTCAAGGGCTGTGTACCTCTGGTCAAGTGCCAAAGCTTGCGGTAAATGATTTTGAAATGATTGGCACGGAAAAGTGAGAAATATAATTCCTTTTGAAAATATAAAATGAATTATCAAAAGGAATATAATTAATTTTGAAGTACCATTTCAAGATCATGAACAATACCCCGCGGGCCGCACTAAACAACGCGGGGGGGCGCAGGTTGCACATGTGTGGCAGGCGTGGGCAAGTAATTTGGCTCGGGAGCCACTTTCAGAAGGCTGCGTGTAGCACCGAGGGCCGTACCTTCCAATGGAAATTAAAGCAAGTCTTGGTTCAAGTTAGCCTCAGCACTAACGTTTACTGTGGTGAGTTGGAGAATAGTTCAGTTTTGAAGATTTTCCTGAATTCTTCCGCGGGACACTGAAAATGCTGTTGCCGGCTACATGTGTCCCGCAGGCCGCTATTTGCCCACTCCTGGCATAGGGGATTGAAACACTATATTTTGTATTGCTTGGAAAATGACAACTTAAAAACGGCATAAATAAACCCTGCGTCCACTAAACGGTTGTGCTTGTTTGGTCCAAAACATATTTGTTTGCTATAACAAAGAAGTTTACGTACAGTTCGTCAGATCGACAACTAGATGATATTTTCGATGGCGGCAACATGACCTCGCATGGAAATGTATATATCCGAAAAACAAAACCACAAAAAACGTTAGAAATCACGTAAATTTAACGAAAAGAACTTCTGAACTACACAAAAGAGCTACAAATTCCAAGAAAAGATCGCATTGCCGTTTGGTTTTGAGAAGAATGTATCAAAGTCTTTAATTTCAGTTGAAGATCTAAACTAATGCAATCGTAGAACAAAAATCGGTTCAACAAAAGATAGATTTTAAGATAGCTAAAGAGGTCTCACCTACTTTGGGCCCCAAAACCTAATATGGCCTAGGGCCCCGCGCTCCCTAAAACCGTCCCTGCATGAGTGTGTATGCTTGGAAGAATTACAGAAAAAGCAATCAGCTGTAGTCAGTGCCGTAGCAGCCCAACTCTCCCTACCCAAAATGCTTACATGGACTCGCTAATGGTGATTTATAAAAAACGTTTTCGACGTTATGCTGCATCTCGAGGCCAAATGATCTTCAAAACCAAATACCTTAATTGCAGACACAATTTTGGCCGAATCAGCCCGTAACCAGGTTTTAAGGTTTGGGGGAAAAATAAATTTTTTGGGGAAAAGTTTTTTGTTTTCATCGTATGTTTACAACAAATTTGTTTGAGCACAGCAAATTTTGGGGTAACTGCCCCCCAATGCCCTCTCCCGTGTCTGCGGACACGCAGAACCGTCGCCAGGAAGTCTTCCATTGGAGGCCTTCGTGTTTGTGCAGGGAGGCTAGACATTCTGAAAATTCATATTTAATTAACAACATCAACAGCATTTGATTGCAGATTGCTCAAATTAATTATAAATATTTTCCCACAAATACCCACAATAGACTCGTAGTTTCCAACCAAAAATTTTTTGAACGTGCTTAACAAAAGTAGTTGTGTCGGAAATCATTGTTTTTTAATTGACGGCGATTATTTAGAGATGTCTTAGTGAAATGCAAATGTTAACAAAATTGCAGGAAATCAGAATCAATCCTATCGATCAGTTATGAAAACATTATTACCGAAGGAGCAAACATGAGACCGGTCAAAGCATGTTCGCCGTGATGAACATTTTCTTTCATTAGCGCAAATTGATAAACTTCACCATGGGTTTTAAGTGAAATGTGCTTATAGAACGTGCACATTGGGCTTTTTACTGGCCGAAATGCACCATGCATGCATAAACCTTGCTGATGTCGGGACTTGTTAATTTCCTGGTATATGGCACAAGGCCTACGTGGACGCAACGGTTAACAAGCATATAATTAATCCACAAACTGCACAACTCTGTTTTGGGACAACATAGCAATGATTGCTAAATAGACTTCTAACTGCACAATTAACTCCATCTGGCTGTTTAAACAGCTGGCTGCGCAAATGTGTCACTTTCGTCGTAAGCACCAAAGGTATCTTGCTGGTATGCAGTACAAAATTAGAGAAGACCACCTGGGCTAGACATACATTTCTTTACAACAATCACTACACAAAACATGTTGATCAAGTGGA
>JGI24022J15233_10011715_pt1 | contig 10025 bp, 1 predicted proteins | sample Ectturendosymbi2_FD_15233 | JGI IMG/M metagenome (IMG submission 15233)
GGCCCTTCGAGTTTTCTGAGTTGTGCAGGCCTGCAGTACGGCGTCTAGTAGTGTAGCTGTTTAGGTCAGCTTGCTTATGTAGTAGATCTAGAGCAGTTATGTCCAACCGCAGGCTGCGAACGGCATAGTCGAAGGTTTTGTGCGGCACATTTGAGGTTTTCGCTGTAGTAAAAGTAGCCTACATACCGACAAACTGTTCTTATTTTGATAATCTTGAATTTGACATTTTGTTGCAGATAGTTCTGAGTGCCGCTTAATCACGTCTGTACTGCCACTTTATCACGTCTGTTACCATTGCAGTTAGGATTCGAAAGCTTTCAGTACATTAACTTAAACTACATTTAGTTTGCTGAGATCAAAGTAAACCATCCAATGTGCGGCCCTCATTGATGCTGCATGACATTCTGTGCGCGGCCCTGGTTAAGACAGTGACATACTTTTTGGCTCAGTAAGCCATTTCGGTTGGACATAGCTGCTCTAGAGGCTTGGACAACAACTTCCGGCTTGGCAGTTTTGAATGCTCTGTTCCAAACTTCAGTTTCAGCTCAGATCTGCCCTTCGACTCAGAGCTGCTAGCAACGTCGGTGGAAATGTTTGCAGAACTGTTTATCCTCAGCTTACTGTTGACATGTCATCAGTGTCGGAGCAAAAAGGTTGAAAAAATGCAAAATTGAATTGAGTTTTACTGTGTGGTATGCAAGTTTTATTAATATACTTAAGTTTTGTTTACTGTCGTTTTACAAGTTGCGGACACTTAGAGTTTTAAGGTAATAAATTGATATTTTCCAAAACAAGATCGTTACGGCTTTGTTGCCTTAAATGTGATGATCTTTTGGAAAAAAACAAATGACTTTTTCTTCTGACTTTTTGCAAAATGTAGGTGTTGTATGTATAGAATATAGATATAAGCTCGAAAGGCAGTTTTTAGACAAAATGTCAGATTGAAAGATAAAAACTTCACAAAATATGTGATGTTTTTGATCAACAGTAGAAATGGGGGAGTTATGTACACTGAAAGGATCGTTTATTTCAAGTAAATTTAGCTTTTTATGGAAGAGAATTCAATCTGGGCTTCACTAATAGCGTGTAACCAAGGCATAAGTTCCTTCAATTCTGGGAGGTTACTGTGTTAGTACAAATTGTGTTAACAGTGCTATAGAAGCTGTTTATTTGACATTCAAGAATTATAAAAGCTATGTGTAGATTTTCATAAAACTTTTTTTTCCTTTGCGGTTGTTAACATTGCTAGTTAAAATGCGAATCTCCATAACGACACAGATAAGCATGAAGGTGGGTCTAAAATCAGATTATTTTCTGATTCATATCGGATACGGACTGGTTTTAGTCAAGTATGATACAAAAAATTAAATAGAATTTTGGGACAAATGAAAGGGTTATACAATGTTTCACACAGTCAACGCATTTATTACTTCAAGGCTGGATTCAAATAAAACTTGCGATTGAAGAGAATCTCTTGGCTGCAGGTCTAAATAAATATGTAGATTGCACATGGTTTTTGTATTTGCAAAATTGGGGATAATCATTGGTTTTTGCATGACTTTCACTTTCACTTCCTAACGTTGGGGGTTTGTGGCTTGCGTTGGTATCCATCAAAAATTATATTGCTTGAGTGAGTTACCGTCCAGCTGAAATGGGAATAAGTCACATCCTTTAGACTGCCGAATTAAAGTTATATAACAATTTATAATGTTTTTTCTCAGTATTTTTAGGAAAATTTATTTTGTAAATGTAAGCCCCACAGTGACGGTAAACAAAGTTATACTGCAAAAAATTTAAACCGTTTTTTTGAGAATCTGAAAATCTTTAGAAATTGAAAATTAGCTTGAGACAAAGATACCTGCTGTCACTGAAAACATAGATTTTTCTTAACAGTTGTTTCTGCTGTCATCCGTGTTGTTTTGATGTGGTTTCTGGCTCCCATTTTCTCGATTTTCATGAGACAAAATTGACAGAAGAACGCAGCATTTTTAAAAATACTCTTTTCAAATAGCTTCGGTGTTATAAGTGCCCTCTCAAATTCCTCGCGTTTTGTTGGAATGTACGAAACTTTTCTCCGCGCGCCTAAGTATCAGTTAGTCGTGGAATTGTTGAGTTTCTAAAATGAATGGTTTTCATGTTTCTATCAGCGTTGCGGAGTCGTAAGGAGTCGGAGTAGGATTTTTTGTCCGACTCCGCATGTCCAATTGGATCATTTTTAACATCACACTCCTAAATTTGGAATTCCTGTTGAAATGGTACAATTTCTTTTGAAACATTTGTTGAAACAGGGATTTCTTGCTGTGCACCACGATTTCCATTGATCTTGACCGCCAAATTTCATTGCCTTTTATGTTAAGGAGTCGGAGTCGGAAATTTTGGGAAGGTCGGAGTTGGATTCGAAGTGAGCTGTTTTACCTCCGACTCCGCAACCGTGGTTTCTATCATAAGTAAAAACCTTCAAGATTGATTTTAATCACGAAAATTTCTACGCAGTTTGAAGTTATCATCGACCTTAAGGCACCGATCCACACAACCCATCCTCTGTCGCCGTCAATAGCTGGTGGCTTGACTATTTTCCAGTACGGATGGATCAACTATTTCAAGTAAGTAAACGGATGCTTTCTAAACTATGATCTCACGAGCAAATTTTAAAGACGACCAAACATACATTTTTGTTTTTAAGCTTTTAGCTTTTCTTCTCTTGCATTTTCATATCCTTTTTGTGTTTACTGCAATAAAGTCATGTAGGTGAGTTTGCAAATATAAACGATCTCTTCTTTTTCAAAATTACTAAAAGTAACTGAACGTCGCATCCTTTGATGCGGTCTATTCAAATTCAAAGTGAGGCCAAATAAATGGGCGCTTTAGAAACAGGCTGCACTTTCAGCCTGTCTAATTTGTGTGACTGTGACTTATATGAGAACTTTGTTTTTTTCTGACACGTTCCAACTGCAGTGATACAAAGCTAATGAAACTAGCGAAAGCACTAGGCCCATCTTACTTTCGTGTTGGAGGAACTAAATGCGATGTGACCTACTTTGACCCCGATCAGCAACATTACACAAGTGATCTCCAAAGTGGTAAGTGTCATGTAGCAGCAGAAATCAGAAGACTGTGTTCGAGATTTGCTTGTCAAATACGCAATTCATATTTAAATCATCAAAAACCTACATGAACAATCAAGCTAAATCACATTATATCATTTTGAAATTTCAAACTTGTGATCCTATGCAGTGTGGTTCACCCTGCACGAATTTATGAAGACCAAATAAAAAAAACTGACCGGCTAACGTAATGAATTTATTCAAATCTGATACCGAAAGGTGTCTATTGAAAGAGTAAGGACAATCAACTCACTCTACAAACTTCAGACGAACTGAGAGCTGGTGACCACATTCTTTTGAGGGTCCTAGACACCGCGATTTGGGTACCACCAATGGATGAGTATGGAAACATACCATGTTTACATTTTTGAGTTAGTCTTCTTGCGATCTGAAAGTGTGCAGTTTTTCACTCATCTTTTGAAACTACAGCGGTTGTAGCAACTTACAATTGGAATTAATTTAAAGAAATTCATGTCAGCACTGGCTCTGGTTTGGTTGGTTTATGCTGTGATTTTTAACTCAAAACCGTGTCTACAACTTATCTTGTCGTGTGGGTTGACCTTCTGATGAATATATAAGATGCCTTTTTTGTATTCATAGGGTTAATAGCTCTACTTACGCCATCAAAAAAACTTTTTTTGTGTTTGACAAGTCACTGTTTTCCGGCCAAGACATTTCACCGCTATGAAGTCAGAAAGACGGAGACAGTGCAAATTGCAGAGATCGAGTCAAAACAACAAAACAATGTAAACTTAGTTTCTTCGCAATCTTGATTCTTACCCTTATACTTGCAGTTGCAGGATTCAATTTATTCGACATTGCTTACATCCACTACCAAACGTGTGCTCATTTTACTGAAACTGGGCGATATAAATACACTGAAATGAAATTCAAGATTTAATGGCAGCAATTAGTGCAATTTTTTCATTATTATCAATATGACAATGCAAGCCATAGATTTCAAGAAACTTACATGCACTCCCTTTTAGTTTACCCACTTGCTTATAACTTTATGAAATCTCTTACAACACAACTGCCATTCCAAGGTTTTAGCAATGTAGTGTGGTGAGAATGCTGACCACGATCAATGGCATTGGAAAATGCTTCAAAATGCTGGTTTTATTACCCAGGACTTCATTGTACTTCACTCATCTGAAAGTTGGCATATTGAAAGTTACGCATATTTACGACAGTAGTACCATTTCCAGTTCTGCCGATGCCCGTTGTTCCCAACCTGGGTTCACAAACCACTGGGGACCTGTATTATACAATTCCCTCTCGCACATGTTTGCCAGGTAATCGTAAGCAAAAAAGGCCAGATCAATCCTTAAAACAAGTCAAATAGCACCAAAAACAGCCAAATACAAAATACATACACATCAACACCCTTAAAACCCCCAAAACGCTCTTTTAAAAGGCATTATATGTGTATTTTATATAAAATAATAAAGCTCATTCCATTATACAACTTCTCGAAACATTTACTCTTGTTGAAGAGTAGCTTGAAACTGCAAACCTAAAAGCATGAAACAACGAAACAAAAAATTATGAATTCTCGTGCAAAGTTTCCAATAAAAATTTAGTATTCTGTGTCCAGAAACAGTGTCTAGAAATGTGCCAGTGCCCAGAAATCTGCCAAAATCAACTTTAAATCCAACTGGGCAAAAAAAACCTGAAAAAGCCAAATTCCATTTGACCTCTTTTCAAAAATAAAGCCAAAGGAGTTGAAAAAAGCCACAAATTACAAATTTGGCCTTAAAAAAGCCAAACTGGCAATCCTGCTCTCGCATGATAACACAGGCCACAAGCATTTTGGTAACAAGTGAAGTAGCAGTGCTTCACAGGATGAATTCAGTTCCTTGATTTCGTTCTACAGTTGAACTTTACCTATCTTGTAAGTTCTCCAAGGTCTGCTTTTTCTTGCACCAAGAATTTGGTGGCTGGGATCCGCGAGAAATAAAGTAATACAGTCATGGGCTATAAGTGGGAGAGGGTTGGGAAGCACTTGCCTAGGCATTGGTATGTCTGCATAAAAACCCAATTAATATTTGCAGATGAACGTAACTCACAATGTGCCTCCCAAACAAGTGACGAAGCTGCTTTCAGAGCTTTTACAGAAAAAGCTGATGCGATGTTGGAAGCTGATCAGCAATCAAGGCTTAAATATGGAACTCAGAGCATTTTAAAGCCTATTAAAATGACAGGTAGGTAGTTTTAATTGTTTTCTGCAAAACTCTCAGAAACTAGATTTCACATATAGCTTGTTACAAAATTGTCAATTGAAAACGATTTTTCAGAACTTGTATTATGCTTCATTATGCGCAGTGTCTGAATGGAACCAATTAAATGACTTCTGCGAATGCGTTGGATGGAAGCTTATTTTTGATTTGAGCGTTCAAACAAGAGATGGTCAAGCGTGGAATTCCAACAATGCAAGGCAATTGCTGGCATACACAGAAAACAAGTATAAAGTGGATTGGGAGCTGGGAAATGGTGAGCAAACAGTAAAATGCAACCTCTGATACGAAAGCTCGTGAAAGTAAAATTCATGAAAGCTGCTAAAACAGATCTTTTCCGCAAATTTGTGTAATTTCTATAATGGACTGTGCAGAGCTTCGACGACAGGGAAAAAAGGTTTTTGTTGGACAACTATGCTCGAGTTTTTATCAATTATATGCACACAGCAGTCGATCAGTCAGAAGCAAGCAAACGCCTCAAGTAAAAAATGAGATGCATCATTTCACGCCTCAGTTGGAACGCAAGTGCATCAAACCTTTACTTGTTTTCAGACACACACAGAACAATTTTTTCTTATGAACGTGACCCCCATAATATTTAGCAAGACAACACTTGCCTAAACATTTTTGCTTGTACTAATTCAATTTTTTTCAACTTAGAGCCCAACTCATACCGTCACAAAGGTGAAGCAGATCTGTCCGCTGAACAAATTGCGGCTGGCTTCGAAAGCTTAAACGCTCTGCTTCGAACATCTTCTTGGTGGAACTCCTCGCAGGTCTATGGACCTGATGTAAACAACATAGCGAAAAAAAGTGCGAGAAGGTTTTTGTCAACGTAAGTGTTATGAGCCTTAATAATTCTACAGCTGCTGTGCACTGCCGAAAAATTAAGTGTACATACAGAAACGTTTTCAGTGTTGCCATGGTAATTGAAACACGNAGCTTATTCTCCATTTTCTGAAAAGTGGTAACGAAAATGCAGCAAACATTTTGTTTACAAAACTATTTATTTCAGCAGCTGTTCTTTCATTNCGAATGCATNAAATACTTTATCCGATACTATAGTGCACTGCTACAAAACAACTTCATACAATCTACAAACGTGCCACAAACAAAATTAAAAAGGGCGGCTGTTTCGTTCATACCAGTATGTTGCTGGCAAACGCAGACTGTCCACAGTTAATTTGGGTCTTCATACACGACGCTCTAAAATAGTCTTCGCAATAGCATGACTTGTCTTCGTCAAGGTGATTATGCGGTTAGCAACGCATGAGGAACTTTTGTATACAAACTCGTGTTCAGCTCTGCGTCAGCGTTTCTTCATTACAGTAAACCTCGGTTAAGCCGGATTCGATTTGACCGACGATTTTATCCGGTTGAGGCGAAGATCCGGATTAACCGAAGATGGGTGTTTCTAGCCTGACAACATCTAAGTATGGAGATATCGGTGAAAATCACGGACTTTGAACACATTTTCTAACCAACAGCAAACTTTTTCAGAGCCAAACGAATTTATCGATGTATTTACAATGGCGAATCAGGCTGGTAATCGCCATACACAGGTTGTTATGAACAATCTTAAAGTTAAATTGATAATTTCAGATTACTTGGTTGCAAAGAGTCTGTGATTTTGGACTGACGCAGAGATCTCTGCGACTGATCCATAAGCAGTGACTATGGCATATTACCGAGTACAATACACTCAGGGATAATACTCCTCTACACACGCACGCTCAATACTGATCAATAGACTGAAACCGCGGTCAGACGGCGTGCCTTCAGCGCTGTTCAACGTGGTAGGCTATGCCCGTGTGTGAGGTAATAATCGTCTCTAGGATTAGACGAATGTTGCGTGCCGTTGCGGCCGTTGTTGTCATAAGTTCGGTGGTGATCGTGACGTGAGCACACCAGTGTTGCGTCTGAAAGCTGCCGAATCTTTCCTAGAGACCAGTCAGTGCACTTAAGAACACAACAGCATGGAAATGCAGAAAAATCCGGATTACGAGATGTGAAAAGAGCAGATTTTATCCGGTATTGGCGCAGATCCGGTTTAAAAAATCCGGATAAACCGAAGATTTTTATAAAGAAAAGCGTTAGAAATCATTCGTACCATCAGTTTTATCCGGTTTTGGCGAAGATCCGGATTAACCGAGGTTTACTGTATTTTCAAACTGGGACGTTAACGCCAGCATTAACTTCCGTCTTCGCCCCCCAAATCACATAATAGTTTTTGCGAACACTTTAAATTCTGTGTTTTGATCAGACCATTAACTTTTTGACTGTTTGAAACCTCTTGCACAGTTTTTTAAGTTAACCTCATCTTCATTCGAGAAACTGAGCCTACTATTTCGCAACACACCTCGCCTCACGGGTTTGATGAGTTTGTAAAAAACTAGTTTTTGGCGAATATCGATCAACTGCTCTCAAGTAGCATGTGTATAAAAACTAGGTAAATATCCTGTAAGAGATCTTTTAACATGAGCTGTCTTCAAGCTTTATGAAAATCCACCGCAATGAGCGATAAATAGTAATGTAATATGTCAGTGTCTACGACAGCTATGTCCAACCCAAATAGCCTACTGAGCCAAAAAGTATTGTCACTGACTTGACCAGGGCCGCACATTGAATGACGTATTAATTAGGGCCGCACATTGAATAGCTTACTTTGATCTTAGCAAACTAAATTTAGCGTAAAGTAATATACTGAAACTGTTTGAATTCTAACTGCAATGATAACAGACGTGATAAAGTGGCACTGAAGACAACCTGCATCAAAAATGTCAAGTTCAAGATTATCAAAACAAGGAACGTCAGTCTGCAGGATACTTTTCACTACAGCGAAAACCTAATCTGGGCCGCACAAAACCCTCGACTGGGCCGCATGCGACCCGGGGGCCGGGGGTTGGACGTAGCCGGTCTAAGAGATGATGTTGCAAATTTATAATTTTCTACAAGTCATGAACAACATGCACTTTTGACTGTCAAGGCTACTTTTAGGTGTTTTCATTTCGATCGAGGTTGAGTGTTCAAATTTACGATCTACCAACTGCGAATAACTCAGCAAATACGTCTTATGGCATGAAGTGTTCAATCGGTGTTTTCTGGTTGATGAAAATCTGATCGTATTTTTTACAGATTCTTACAATACGCAAGTAACGCTGTGCATGGAGTCACCTTTCACCAGTAGGTGCAATGTTCACTTGTCACTCTGACTCTAGCGAAAAAGTCTCATCTGATGAGAATCTATGGCGCTGATTTGCTATTGCCACTGTCTAGTTCCAGCATCGATGTTATTGTTGTTTTTAGTACATTAGTATCATTAGTACCTGCTCAAATTATACATGACGTGTCCGTTGGAAAACAAGCTGGTTTCAGATCGCTTCATCATCTGCGCTTTTAATCCTTGATAAAAATCGATTTCGATAAAAGCATCGCCAGTTATCTTTGCACAATCAATGCAATTTTACTAGCTCCAATGCCAGTGGTTCCCAAACTTTTTCTGATCGCGTACCATCTGTGGGTCCCATACTGTCGCCACGCACCACCTAGTTCCAGGAAAACTCAATCTACCAAATATCATTCGATCAAAAGTTTGGAAAACCGGAAATGACACAAATGCAACATGAAGAAAATGCTGTGAAAAATTATAATGGCCATTTTTAGAAAACAACAAGGGAAGCAGGCTACACAAAGTCAGGAATTTATTAACAGAACATGACAAGTGAAACCTATAGCTGCGAATGTTTTTTGTGAAGAAAAACAAAACGTAGGCCTATTCGCGTACTACCTGGAAGGCCTTTTGCGAACCACTGCTCTAAGCGAACACTAATAAACAAGTAAATCGGAAAATTGTTTGATACCATTCAATAAGACCCACTAAGGCAGTGGTCTCCAAAAACTACAGCCCACAGGCCAATCTGTCCTGCGAAGCCATTTCATCCGACCGCAAACACATTTTGTCAATAATGAAAAAATAACATATTTACAAAACTTTCTTGATTTGGTGGAATGTAAAATATCCCGAAGCAGTCACATTACGCAAGATGTCCGGCCCTCGAACCACTGTGTAGCAGCGTATGTGTTCCTCTGACAAAACGTTTGGAGGCACCTGCACTAAGGCAAAAACACAGGAAAAAATACGATAACATGAACTCCAGAAACTCCGAAACGGAGCAGCCGATATGGGCAGCACATCAGCTTTGAGTTGATAACGGTCGAGCACGCCACAGAGGGAGTCAAAATTTTTGTAACGATAAGGATGAGAAAGCAATCACTGACAAAAACTTGAGAAAATTGGCACTGAACAAATGTAAAGCAACTGCGGCGGGTGAGCCTGCGGGCATGAACAATCACGCATGTTTGGCTCCACATTTATGGTACTACCGGTNCTAACAACTATATCACATACGTAGGCTTGTTGTTCTCAACATGCGTAACTACAGGTCAACCTCAATAACTACGGTCGGTGATCAGTGCTGTTTCAAATCAAAATGTTTTAATTCGCTGTTAGGCCATTGCTATCCGCCGACTGCTGCAGGAACGGCGGTGAGCAGACCAGGGGCGTAACGAGGTTAGACGGCGCCCGGGGCAAGAAGCAAGCTTGGCGCCCTCATGTTCGAAACTGATGTCTTTCAGAGGCAAATCTACTGCATTGAAGAAAGTACTTGTGACATTGTTGGGACTT
>JGI24022J15233_10011716_pt1 | contig 10025 bp, 8 predicted proteins | sample Ectturendosymbi2_FD_15233 | JGI IMG/M metagenome (IMG submission 15233)
GGAGAGGTGGCCGGCAAACCTACCACTACGCGCTGTGATAAAAGGCATTTGAAGAAATGCTGCCAGCCACGAGATTGCCGGCTGCGCCCATTGTGAGATGACCCCGATTTTTCCGGCCGATCGCCCGGCTGTTGTATGGATCAAGGAAAGAAGGTCCGACACGAGGGCTCTGAAAGCTCTGACGTAGACACGTCGTGCGACCTACTTGTGTCCTATTGTCGCTTGAACAATAAAATCGAAGCGTCGGCAGCAATTCACTAGTGAGCTTTGGGGTCTGGCCCGTGAAGTCTAACCTACTTTCGGAGCGTGTTGCATTTTTCGGCATATCAATTTCATCAGAATGTTACACGAGTTAGAATTTGGAAACCTCGCAGTTAGGCGTCACGTGTAACCACAAAGCTGAATTTGCAATACTAATGATGCTATCGCTGCGGAACTAGTTTTCAGCTGTTATCACGGGAGGACTCGGAGCTCATATTTACAGCATCTGTGAGATGTCTGCAACCTTCATTATAAGGATTTATTGGACGTTATCGCTGTTTCCGGAAGCGATTGCTTTCTCGATTCCTGGGAAGAAGCAAATATGGTTTAAAGATTTTGGGCCACCATTCAAAACTCAGTCCATATCAGCGTTTCAGTGAAGATAAGTTTGTAAAGATGTTGCGCGTTGTCCTGTTTCAATCACAAGATCGAGAGAAACTTGTTTTAACTTTTGCATAACCACGCGACGTCCGCTGTGACATCGCGTGTTGGATTCACTCGCATACTCTGGTTGAATGACACAGTGTCTTCGTTTGCAGGCGTTTATTGTTTGAAAATGTCAACCCCGTTTCCTTATGTGTTTGTTGCTGTACAAACTGGGCCACAGCGAACGTGACTACCATTGAGATCAAACAGACCTCAGTCACGGTGATTCAACACTTCTGTTTACTGCATACTGTACCCTCGGGGCTAACACAAGGATCGTAATTTTTTCTAAATGATCAGTTATCGTCTTTGCGACGATGACGAGACAGGCACCTGCCTTTTATTGCGGTATGGGTAACAACTTGATATCATTGTTCACTTTGCAAAGCGTGAATCAGCGACGAAGTTCAGCGAACAATTATCATACTTTCCAATTAGTTATTCACCAGTCTAATCGCCACGACGGAGCCACACGGTTACGCGTAAATACTCACCTCTTTCAACTCATTTCCGGAATAGATACGTCGGACTTTTACATGGCCGACGCTTTTCCTTCGCTTCGACATTTTGCGAAAATCTTTTTCGTTCTGCACAGACAAGCGCACGTCTCGAACATTCGAAAGGAAAAAAGCAATTGTCAGGTAAAACACATCCTGTGTTGTCACAGCTAGCGCGCTTGCACTGGTGCGGTGCTCTGCCATGACTCGTTTAAGGCTTAAGCAAGCTTGCGCCATAATTAGAATGAATAGGTGGCGGTAAAAAAACACAAACTCGTCTCACGTATTGCCCATGTTGATTTACTGGCACTGCTTCTGGTAGTATGCGAAACAGGTCAGTTTGGTTTCATGATGCGATAATTCGACTGCAGTTTGTACGGTGAGTTTTGCAACCGTTTCCAACGTACCCCTACTGTAGTAGTATCCCCGTCGCCTTCTTCCATGTGGCGAAGCTGCTCTTCAGTAGATCTGAGTTTTTGAATTTCTCCGGACATGTACATAGAATAGAAGTGGAAGAACACGGTCGGCGTAGCAACAGCCAAGAGCTGTCAAAGATAAAGTCAATAATTTCGGGCAGTGTACAGAAAATTCGATTTCGCAAAATTGACCCGGATGTGCGCTCGCCACGACCTGCAGTAAATTACATGTCGGAATGCCGCAACATATGTACTTCCAAAAATAGCCAACAAAAATTTGACAATTGCCTACAACGTTGGGCAATCCTACAGTGAACCGCGTGGGAGCTTTAAAAAAATCACAAATTCCATGATCAAAACCCAGATGTCAGCAGGCATCCGCGTCTGCAGAGTCAACGGCGGCACAGCGATGGAACCTTTCTGTTTTCATTGTATCGTGGAATAGTAAATGCCACAAAAATGGACTGTGCGTACAATTTTACTGCTCAAGAAACCACTTGCTGACGTGTCTTTTAGTTTCTTTACTATTGTGCTCGCAACGTTAAGAACGACAGTGCCGGGCTGGCAAAGATCGCAAAACGAGTTTTCATACACGGAAACCGCCTTAAGAAATACACACGAGTGGATTACGCGCAGCGTACAACAAAATTATAATAATTTCTTACTACGCCAGCAGATCAGATTCATCTCCATATAAAGACCGGAATGACATGCTTGACGGGCTGGCTTCACTTAGTCACAACTTGGCTATTAATCGCCACAGACAGTATCTCCAACGCTAAATCACGGGTATTCTAAAAAGGGCGAATGACGCATACACTAAGATTTCTTTCCACGGTTTCAAGCCGTAGTACAAATGCACGCATTCTGTAATCAATGTAATTTTTCCGACGATTCACGATCCGTAATCCCGGAAAAACGCTGCGCTGACATTCTACTGCGTGTGATCGAGTCACATTTAAAGTGGATCAAAACCTTTATTGTGAACGACCATTTCTGTCACCACTGGAAAATAGGACGACAGCACGTACCAATCAGCGAAGACAGCATTTGAAAAACGCTCGCCATTGGCGTAATTAATTGCTAGCTGACGTGCCAGTGATCACGCGCTGGATTACCGTACACGTACGAACTTAAAGACAAACACGCACCTGAAAGGCCCAGAATCTCATGTGCGAAATCTTGGCAAATTCGTTGTAGCAGATGTTTTGACAACCGACCACGTCCGTGCTGCATTTGAACGCAGACTGTTCGTCACCATACACTGCACAACAATATCGAAGGTCTTGTTGGACATCAAACTACTGGAAAACACACACTGAATAATCGCAGTTGCAGTACACCGTCATTTTTCGCATATATTGAGATGTTCTCAGCTAAACTAAAAACACTGGGTCGCACCAGTGCTTCCCAACTTGAAGGGAACCGCGTTTCACGGCCAAACGGATATTTTTCGTAAGGCTGGATCAGAGCATTACGTTAATAAGTTACAGTCTGAATCCGGCTACAACAACTGCTTTAAACGAAGTGGAATAAAACGAGTTTCGAAGTTTCAAATGAGCTCGGAGGATGGACACGCTGTGGCCAGCAACGTGACCTCAAACCCATCAACATTCTTTCGCTCTTAACTCAATCCCACCACGAGTACGCTGATTGCCGGACCAGCCACCAAACAGGTAACTCACTTCAGTATGCCTCGTTGTCGAGACAACAATGATTCGCGCAATCCGCCACCTCATTTGACAGCCTTTGTTTCTACTTTAAATGGAAAGTTTGGTGGTGCAGTTTGAATCACTCATTTTGAAGTGTCTCCTTTGTATGCACGGGAGGAAGGTCTCAAACACCATCTTAATATGCAACTAAAATGTAGTACGATCATTGCGAATGACCACCATAAGTTGATGTCTTGGGTCAAATAATTTGTTTGCACGATTCCCTGTTTTCAGTGTGATGGTTATGTGTCCAATAGAATCTCGTGCCCGAGAAAGTGCCCAAGAACGAAGCCAATATCAGTCAATCTGTGTGTTGGACAATAACAAGTAAAATACAACAGCAGCGTAAAACTTCAAGGGTCACGAAAACTTTTCTGTTCAGGTGTAAATCACCGGAAAACCATTTGAAATTGGACATAACATGGTGTTTTTTGAATCTTTCTGAAATAGCAGATGTTTTGAATACGTAACGCAAGTGCTTCTAACCTGGCAGCTTTGTGCGACGAAATAAAGCACCGAGCAACGGGCAAGGCTTGACACGCCTCGAACCATGCAGGAGAGAGATGCTGGACAAAATTCTGCCTGTGAGGCATTTTTGTTTTCGCTACACTGCAACACGTGCAGTGCGGTCCGGTCGAAAAAGCTCAATGCAACTATCAATTCTAGCCTCGCTCATCAGTGAATATTTGCAACGTACTTCCAAATTATGCAAAACAGCAGTCTCTAACAGCAACTCCCAACAGAATACGAGTCGGTCTTAGGGAGTAGACTAACAGACCAAGCCAGTGGTGCACGATCTGCGGCCTTCGATGAATGTTAATGCGTCCCTGAACACGTAACGCAAAGTGTAACTTGTGTGCATTAATTAAAACACGATGAATTGAAACTCCTATCACTTAAAATTGACAGTGTGTTAATTAAAGCTGTTTTTTCTGCTGTATGAGGATACTTAGTAGAAAGATGGTCAATCGGACGTGTGGAAATAGGCCATGCGCAGTGTGTGGAAGCAGAACAAAAGCAATGCAAAAAGTAAAAATATCTTGAATTAACTGGCGGCCGTAATTCACAGAAATGTACGTAATGCAGCCGGCAATGTCGAAAAGGTTGTCCACCCCTGGACTAAGCAATCTCCACACACGTCCCAACAGCATTTTTAATTGCAACCAAATTAAGTTGACAACGGAAAAGCGCAGTGCCGAAGAATGCACACTTCGTTGGAAACTGCTCTTCAGGGCAGGTCTCCACTAACGCACGTTGTCGACGTGAAAAACTAAATGTCACTTTGGTTTTGTTCGCTCTTAGGTCGAAGTTTGTTTTCAGTGAAAAGTAAGGGCCTTGCTTCGAGTGGACCTTTTGATGACACAACCCTTTGTCTTGCTCACAGAAGAGCGTCTTTTCTGGGGGAGTGGAAATGACTGCTTGGTTTCGACGAGCAAAACAACTTCAGGTTTTTAAGAAGCAATCGACCCGAGCTGAACAAAAGAAGGGCATTGCGGAGTTTTCAGTGGGACACCAGCAACGTTTTGCATCCATCCAATTTGAACTTGTTGTGACGAAACAATGTTGGGGGTTCTGCTAGTTCGGGATTTAAATCTCCACAAAATGGCTTAGTGCTGAATTATGACAGGCAAATTACATAAAATATTTTTGTAGCACTTGTGTTGCTCCTATTGGCTCAACGCCAAGCTAATCTCCAACTGCAACAGCAGCAAGAGATATCAGGCTTTTGTGGGCACCAGGAGAACCCTTTTATTGCGCTGGCGTAACAAACTGTGGTTCCATATGCCAGAAAATCACGGTGATATTGAGCGTCAGCAGTAAGCTTTGCTAAGCTAAGTACAACGGTGTGTCCGCTATCTTGACAACATAAGGCGGCTATCAAATATACACGCGAGCCTAACTACGGCGGTGAGTTGTATTATCATCACTTCTGGCATTAATGGGTAGAAGCACGGCAGTTTTCACGAAAACATAACCGCGAGAAGCTGCTGGGCGCGATACGGGTGAGCAGGAACANACGTTCTTTCGCAAGTCTTCCGCCCATCAAAACTGAGCTATCAGCGAGCAATTTAAATCAATTTAATCGAAGTTAGGTGCTATGCTAAAGTACAGCATTTGGGCTATGAGCGCATGTAAGCAATGAACCGCCCGACCACATTACAGGGAATAGCGCAAACCCTTGTATATGCATACACACCATTTGACGTTTCCATTGGCTGCCAGGGATTGGAACGGCTATGGGGAGTTTTAAAGTATATGGGACTATGCCTGGCATACATTGATGGAGACCCGGGTCGCTACCAGTTAACATTAAAAACATTATGCAACTTCTTACCGGTTAGATAGACTTCAAACACAAGGTTACGAACGAAGGTAGCGCTGTTTTCGCACTTAAAATTAATGTTTGCCTCACTGGTGGAGACTATTCTCCTCCAAGCAAAGCAATGCGTCAGATTCTCCTCGAAACAAATTAATGCATGATCCAGGAGTAAATACGGTTTTGAGAAAGTCTGCCGGCATATTTTAAATGACGCCACGATGTGTCAAGCAGTGAGCTCGTCATGAGCAAACCAAATCTTAACTGCAGAGATTAGCAATAAGTCTCCACAATGGTGACGCAGTCAAATTAACGTTTTTGGTAATTGCTTTCTTTTAAGACNGTNTTGAATAAAATATTTAGAACAGGACGAATCATTCGTAACATCTCGCACTGCGATATTTATCCAAACTTTTAATTGGCGAACAACGGGACCTAAATTTACCACGAGCATTAACTCCTAAGTGGTGGAAGCCGACGTTTTAACGTATGATTTGCACCTTCACGAAATGAATAATGGGAACTTATAATTTCAAACATTTTACAATAGTCACAACAATAAATACGACAGGATTTAGTTGGCCAATTCGGGAGATTAGGTAGACTACACAAGGTGCGGTTAACGATTTAGATCTATCATCTTCTTAATGCATGTGTTTTCGTTTGGTGTTCATATCAATGTGCGGCAAGATAGAAATATTTTTCGGATAGAGTAATGAGCGATATCAAAACGACCACGGACGCCTTTGCAAAACAACTCTTCGCCAAATTCTGTAAATACATTCGCTCACAAATGATTCAGAAAAACAAAAATCAAAGTGAGATTTCTTAGCCGTCAAGTGCCTGACTAATCATGACAGTTAAAAAAAGAGGATTGGCCACCGCTTGACGTTTAGACATGTCGTGATGTTTTGCCCGGGGCGGGTATAAAACGGTTGTTTGTCTTCTAAAATCCGTCAACAAAAACGCAGAGTTTACACTTGGATTTGAAATAACATGTTGCCTAGAAATATCTACATGTAACTTCAAAGCATTTCTTGTATGCCCATCCACCAGCAACTCGTCGCCCCCCAAAACACGATCGGTAATTTTATCATGTTCTTCTATCGATGAAAGGGTAGCAAAGGTTTCAGTTCAGGTTGTGTAGTTGCAATGGCAGGGTTGTCTGTAGAAATTTCCGGACAGCGCACCATTTCACCAAATTATTACATGGTGCCTCCAGAGGGCACGCTAAGTGTCATTTTACGTGCAGGACGAGACTGGGAAACGGTCAGAAAACTCCCGTGTCAACGACGGATTTGCCTCAGGCTACTGCTTTACAATTACCTGTGATGTCGCACAAAAATGTTAGTGACGAGGAAGCTTTTCACAAAAGATGATTACATTGAGGACTTCCAGTTAGGCTAAAGCGAAAAGGAAATTTTTACTTGTTCATTGTCACTACAAATTCTCGTTCTGTATGATTAGCGTGGACCTGTTTAGTTTTAAATTAAGAAATACATATCGGATCAGCACCCAGAAGGTAACTTCTCGGCATTTTTACTTAGTTTTTCACTGCAATTCAGCCGAAAAATGAAAATCCCTGACATTACAGTCGATAAGCGAACATGCTGCCTCTTGAATTCAGAGTTTTTCTGCAATACATGATTTGGGGATAAGAATTATCTGGCGCATCTTCGGAGTTACGTACCGCCGTCTTACAGCTTCAAGTTTGCAAGATGTTGACATCTATTGATTGTTAGGACTCTAGCCTTGCCGTTGCGTTTTAGCATTTCATATCCCAGCGGCCGTTCTTTTCATGTCACTAGGAATCGGCAGCAAATAATCTTGGTCGGCTGTGTCATCAATGACAGAACGACTTCTGGCCGTGTGCAACTATGACATTTTTTTTCGACATTGGCAGTTTTGCTTCCAGGGTATATTCGTTATTACAGTATTAGAAACGCAGGAAATACATTGGTACCAACCTGCTCCACCAATTGTCACGACCACAATCAGTCGAAATACAAACACCAAGATGTACCATAGCTGTCCGAGAAAGGTGCTGTATTTTGTAACCTGTCGATTGAACGCAATAAAAACTAGTGAACTATTTTTTCTCGACTTTGCTAAAAATTTTGCTGGAATAAACGCTATGAGTATTACCTGTTGTCCGATTTCGTTAGCACACTTTTCTAAATACATCAAGGCAGGTACTGACAGCAAGGCAACCAACAGCTTCCAAAACTTTCGAAAATCAATTAATGACATCAATGGCAAGAAAGAGTTAAGTGGCTAAATCCAAATTCTCCATTAGCAAAAAAACACGATCATATTTCAACAGCACAACACCTCGGCACCATTGAAACCCTTACACGAGCGATAAAGTAAAGGACGATGAATTAATTACCTGCTCGGAGATCTTTTCAAGCATATGCCACATGGTGACTGTTTAGGGAATCAGGTTTCTTCAAGATTATCGCGTTGCTCCACCATAAACCAGAAAAAGACAATGCTGAAAAGAACTACGCGAATACAGCTATATAAATTAGTAAGGCACGTGGAAAGAAACAGTATGCCAATTTCTGTTGATAAAAGATATCGAATAAATTTAATTTTAGATTACTCAACAACATAACACCACTCAGCTAGGCTCCACAAAGACTGACAATCTGTTCGGAGACGTTGTTGATTATTGATTATTCCACCACCAGTGAGTTGGCGCTGAAACCCGCGATTGCTAATTTTTGTGAACGACAAAAAAATACGATCAGCTGAACGATCCACAACCTTCCTCTGCAGCCAGTTTGAATAGCAAAGTAGTTACTACTTGCAGATGAGCGATTTGTCGGGAGCTGACCGACTGTATACATAAATTTGTTTGGTGGAAAACAGTCCACCTGTCAACCTACAACACACATGCTTCTCGCAACCGCGCTTTCTCAAGCCCGCTCCAAGGACTCGTGGAAAGATCAACCGACAGAAAAAGCAGCTGCGCCTGAAACAAAGAAGGTAGCTGCAAAGCAGGAAAAAAGGTACATCCACGTGACCATTTCTGAAGCGTCTTTGCGCAAATGGAAAACGCCTCGCTCGGCTCTCTTGCGAAAAGTCGACGGTATTAGCAAGGTTTGGACCACGCTGTTGATAATTTTTTTGGCGTTTGTTTACTTCATTCACATCAATTCAGAAATATCATTAGGATATTTGATGCTGTTGGTCAGGTGTTTTGTTTACTACCAGCGTTTTCACATTCAGTGCCGTTGAACTTTATTGTTGCGTGCAGTGCAGCGCATTGTTATGTGCAAACGTGAATGGAAAAAAAATCCAGCAACGTACAATAAATAATGCTCTGAGCCCACCCTTTGAACTAAACCCACAGAGATTTTAAAGCCTTTTGCATCAGTAACGCTTCTACTTATCTGCATGGAAATAATGCATGGGAGCAGAGAAAGCACGTGGCATGTGGCAGATGGTTAAGGGGTTGGAATGAAACCTGTGGTATGTCCAAAATGATGCTATTCTGCGGCAAATACGTTGCTTTTCCTGAAGACTCAGACCCACAAACAAAGTACATCCAACTTTTTTTCTTGCGCGAAAACTCTCAACATATCGGTACCTGTTCCAAATACTCCTTTTCCTTTTTTCAAAAACCTGTACGCAGAACAACCAGTCCCGTCCATAGGTATTTTTTCAATATTTAGCTACTCTCCAAACGCGATGAAACCGATACCTTGCACTGACGGCGACGAGCGGGCTCCAACAGTACTGAGTCACACTTGCCCTGTTTTCCCGAACAGGAAAAGAGCTTCTCGTCACACTGGCTACTAACTGATCACTTCGCTCCCTGCCAATCGCAGAAAAATCAATTCAGTCAGTAACCTGTGCATCGAAGACCAGTGACTGATACCAAATAGAAAATTGTTGGAATCAGTCACTAGAGCTTACGTTTTCTTGCAGAACACGACCAGCAATCTATTGCATCGGCGCATCTTCATCGCAAACATTTACGCAGCACACACAGTACTGGCGTTAACTGCAAACACACTACTGGTCACTGAATCCATGCCAAACCATACATCCTGCTCACCTGTGGTTACTACCCAACCTAAGTAATTTCGATCAGATACTGCGGGTGGTTGTGGCACTTGGTGCAACTCTAAGCCATAAAACTATATTGTTAGCTCACACATTTTAGACTGTACCTTTACAGTTACCCTGACAGGCCAGCATATTACCAACCAAGCAAATGAGAGGTAAGGCGCACCGCCATCAACCCAGACGACCCTCGTGGTCACAGCGGGATGGCCAGCAGAGATACCGCGTGCAGGAAAAAGTGTTTGAAAAGGCGCGACACGGCTCGCGCATCCGGCGTAAAGAATAGCAGCGAAAGGATTGCGGGGCTGACCGAACGAATGAG
>JGI24022J15233_10011717_pt1 | contig 10025 bp, 10 predicted proteins | sample Ectturendosymbi2_FD_15233 | JGI IMG/M metagenome (IMG submission 15233)
GCAGTTCCATCGCTACGGCGGGGGGGGGGGTTGGTGAGCTTACCCCCCAAATTGAAATACGAAACACTGTTGGTCAGTGGAGTTTTTGTTATATGTTACAGTTGGAGTCTTTCCGACTCGTGGTATGCCTATGTAAAAATGTAGCAATGCGTATTATAACTACAGCACCCGAGCCATGATCCACACACCGCAAGCACCTGAGCCATGATCCACACACCGCAGATATCTAGTTCATTGCAGCTTTAGTCAAGCGTGAGCCAGGGCTCAGCAAAGCGTGGTAGATGAACTATATGCCACTGAAAAAGTTTGGGTTAAGGACGCCTATCCTCTTTCGAAGATAAATACTGCAGCGATATGGATGGACGATGTTTTGTTGCTCATATATAACAGAGGAAACAGAAAGCATTCTGTGCAACTGGTACAGCTAACGGTAATGTTAAGAAGAGAACATTTATTTCACATATGGAGACGGTTTTAATAACTGGAGAAAAGATGCAGAAAGACGTAAACACGAGGGAAGTGCCCCTCAAAGCTTTTAGTGCTACGACAACGAGGGGGCAACACCCATCATGGCAAACTACCACTTTAAAACAGCAGCTATGAAGACAATGCCTCCTCATCTTCAACGCCTGACGACATTGTTGCCACAAGGTATTGCTGTCGGAGGTGATACTGAATTAGAATCAAACATACCAACAGATGGAATGTTTGAAAAACGCGTGATGTCTCATGATTGGCAGATTACACGCGACGCAACGGTGCGGATCATCGAGCAAACAATTAGTATTTGGTCAGCCCTAGGTTTATTTTCTAAACGTTTCCTGCAGTTTAATGCAAAACGTTTCTGCAAGAACGCAACTTAAGCATCTTCAAATTTTTTAGGACACTTCGCTAACTACTGTATAGACGAAGAAGCAGAGCTACCGAAGATGAGACTAAAGATTCATATTTATTTCGAAGTTGCAGTGAAAGTTAAAGTTGACAAAAATACGTGAAAAATACATATGTACGACGCCGAAGCTTGCAGAGCAACGAGAATATAATGGAACCGCTCACATCTTAGTGCCATAGGACACAACCAATTGAACCAACTGTAGTGAAAACCAAACGCTTTTGCTGAGCACAAAATAAACAATCACCAATTTGCCAACGGTTTTTGCAGAAATTTTTGTTGAAAAAATTTGTGAAGCATCAGGCCTAGTTTACTCGAACTCTCCACTATCAGCATCCCTGCACCTCAAACGTTAATTTTCTCGCACACGGAAAACATTTTTGAACAGTTCTAGGTGGAACCCGAATAACGAAACAGAGCTCTCTGCGTTCGAACAGCTTTTGCCGCTTCACGCGTCGAACAAATTAAAAACACTGTTCGAATCTTCATCGTACAAGCGAGGTTTCTTCGAAGACTGCACAGCCGCTGGTGTGCTGTGCGTTCTTTTCGGTTTCTTCGGCGAAACGGCCTGAAACAAACGTCGCGATCATGTTTATCGCGTCGCCAAAAACAAGATCAGCTGCTGAGGTGGGTTTCCCAGCAAATGCAGGCCCGTAGCCTTCCGGGGGCAGCCCCCTTAAATTTTGTTGGGCCCAGAAAATTTTTTATTATACTGTATTGATTAAACGCATGATAGAAACAAAACTTTACCCCCTTGAAAACGCATCCCCTCCCGCGAACGTTGAAACCTGGCTACGGGGCCTTGTATATAGGGGGTGCAAATGCTAACCCTATATACAAAGCAGTATATAGGGGGTGCAAATGCTAACCCTATATACAAAGCAGTATATAGGGGGGTGCAAATGCTAACCCTATATACAAAGCAGTATATAGGGGGTGCAAATGCTAACCCTATATACAAAGCAGTTCGTGTCCAACCGAGATGTTGTTACGTACAACGCTGATCGTGGCAATCGCTCTAGTTGGAAGGAGCAGCGCCAAGTCAACGAGACTGTGTTGAGCAAATCGCAAATGACGTAAAGACCAGACTTGCTGATCGCTGTGACAAAGCGAATCCAATTCGCGTTGGCGAGTTTGAATGTCGCTACGAATCACCCGTGAATGTGCCACATGGAGTTTGTTTCAAGCACGAAAGATATTTACCTTGAAAACCATCTTGTCCGAGTTCACGGCTCCTTTGATGTTCTTCATGTCCTTGAAGCTGGCGAACTTGGACATGAGCTCGGGTCGTCTTCCGATGAAAGAACCTCTCGATGGAAGCTGCAACAAATGTGAGGATCATTTCAGTGCGAAGCTTCGTTTTTCATTCCACGCGAAGCTTCGTTTTTCATTCCACGTCGACCAGGGTCACATACATAACTTGTTTATTTTCGTTCAATAAATGCATCAACTAGTTTTGACGCGATCCACTAGTCGCGTCAAGTTTTAGTGGATAGTTGCTTTCAGACCTTTTCAGTAGTGAATAGTTAATATTAGTACAGTAGAATTTGCCTAATTCGTCACCTCAAGGGGATTAGAAAAAAGTGACGAATTATGCAAACAGGTGAAATTCTATCACAGAAGCTCGTATACTTTATCATAGTAACTCGTATACATAGTGCTCTTATTTGCAGTAAAATACAAGTTTATGATGTTATGGTTGAATATAACAATTAATTCCTCTGCTCTATCTGGACTCCTCCGTATAATCAAGCACCTTTTGAATCTTTAATGAACTTTTCCGTGTTCTCAATGGGGAGTCGGGTCGCGCTTTGAACCTCGTGTATAAATTCGATAAACAAATTGCGAGGTGCAACAATTCTCAGGATAAAGATCCTTAATTTGTTTGAATTCCCATACGTACTAGCTGCATAGACATCAAAAGCGAAACTGCAAATGACGAATTAGACGAACAAAACGCTTCTCAAGGATACAAAGAGAAGACGAACAGAAATGTACACAAAAGATAGGGATTCTGCAGGGACCGACGAAAAAGTGACGATTTAGACGAGTTAACTGTAAATGATATTAGTATCGCTTGATTGAATAGCTGCTTTCAGACCCTCGGTTGTAAGGCCAGACTAACCCATCATCCGTTACATATTTTATAATTACATTTCTCTTACCCCATGTCTACTTGCCCCGTGTCTATTAAGCGCTGCTTCAAAGGATTTAGCCTCGAACTTTGCTTTCAAAACGAATGTTCCCCGAAAAAACAACAGGATTGTTACTGAAGCCCATTTATTGAAGTTCAGCATCTTGTTGCAACACACAGATTTCCCCTTCTTTTGAGATGACTGCTGCGTTGTAAACGAGATTTCGTGAAGTTTGAAATTCATGTTGTGAAAAATGTAGCTTCCCTTACAAGTACCATAATGACAACAGCGCAGTGCTCACCTTATGTTGGTTTAAGCTGCTCGATCTTTTCAGGGCAGGCGTCCCATCTGCGAGTGAGAAAAAGAAAACAGTTGACATGTCGGCAGAACCGTTAACCAACAAATCCAACTTGAAAAATATGACTTTAAACCAGTTTTAACAACGTTATGTGATTAGAATGATTCGAGGTAATTCTGAAAGTGCATTTCCGAAAAGTCAAGCACCGTTTTAAGAATTACAAAGGAATGGAGGAGAAAGATATGTACGCTTCCTTGTTCCGCAATCACCGAGACAGGCGAACTCTCACCTTCCGACTGTTCGTTTATTTCCGACAGAACTCTGCTGTCCCGTCGCACGATCGCCGTCCTCCCCATCTGCATCAACTGCGAGTCCTCCTCTTCCTCGCTGTAGCGAAAAGAAAAACGCGTGATCAGTTGAAGCAACCCATCCATGCAATCAGGCGGAGAAGTTGTCTGGCTCAGTTAACAGTTGCTAAACCATACTAGCATTTCTCGATAATGCCGTGATTGATAAAATCGATTTGATCGAAATCTCTTTAACCGCATTAAGGCAGCCTAGAAAAGCTAGCAGTCATTTTTGCACTGTCGACCGACTTATGTCGTATGCAAGCTTATCTTATCATAGGCCAATGGCGTAAGCAGGGCAACACATTTTCAAAAATTACAAATTCTAGATTTCGCTCTGCAGCAAACTGTACGATCAGAAATTAACTACGAAAAAGAAGGATGTCGGAAAAAATGTGACAAAAAATGGGAAACACCAGGTCATCGAGATAAGGAGATTGGTCCAGACCGTAACGATGTATCTACAGTAGATATCAATCTTGACGGCAACGATGAGATGATTGGTCAACACGTCGTGACTGAAGTCGAATGAGGGTAGTTCAAAAACGTCAACAACAGGCGCAGCTTTGGACGGCTTGATTGACCCCGCATGTTGAACCCACGTCATTTATCTTGCGGTAAAGATGTTGCTTAACACGTACTGTAGTTTGATATCGTTCACGCGAAATTTTGTTTCATTCACCAATGCCACCTTCTCAATACAGAGTGCGTTCTACTATGCGCCAACTGGACTCAAGTCGGACAGGGTTTCCACGCGTTTTCAGTAATAATTTACCATTATTTTCAACAGTAAATGAAAAAACTGCAATACCATTACTTACCTTCATTTTTCCAAAATTTTATTCATGGAACACAATGAAAAAACGATTTGCAAATTCGTCATCAGCGGTAAAGAACAAAATTTGAATAAAATAACGGCTGAATTTGGAATTTCCATACTTTTTCAATACTTTATGCAGTTTTTTAGGTGTTTTAAGGACCCGATTTGGGTCCCTATAATTGAAAATCGGGTTCCTAGAATCAGAAAAATCGGGTCCCTGCAGATCCATAGTGGGTACCTAACATTTTCCTAAAAAAAACCTGCTTTATGTACATTTTGGCTAATTTCAATACGTTTTCAAGGCCTTGAAAACCGATTTCACAAATCAATACTTTTTCAACAGCGCGTGGGAACCCTGTCAGAGTACTTACACGAAAAGCGGAAATGCTCTGAAAAAATGGGTTGAAATATTCGTGGAACTCTCGTCTCGAGTTGAAAAAATTTGAGTCGATTGCCTTAAACACGAACTCACCCGATCTGCTGCGACTGACTATCAATGAACTCTTCCTTTTCCAGCCTCAACTTTCTCCATTGACTTTCCTCGTTTTCGATGTTGTCCAGGTCGTGACCGCCCGAGTGGGCTTGGCCGTCACCATGGGGGTGGTCGTCATCATCCGAATCGAACATTTCTTGCGTCAAAGAGCTGTCTGTTGACGTCAAAAATGCGAAGTGCGTGAAAGTCAGGGTTCCCACAACAATTTCACAATTAAATTCCATGACTTGAATTTAGCTTTTCCTGGAATTTTTTCAAACAAGCTCGACAAGAGTAAGCTTATATTGTAAGTTCTAACTATGCTCAAGATGTTACAGTATTTTTTACAATAAATTAAAGAATGTGTGTGTTATGTCAGCAAAGTGCGGGCAATTTAAAAACTTTGAAAAAATCAATCTGTTTCGATTTGCCTACACTTATGCCGAAATGACACACGCATCCTTGTGTACAAGAAATAACTTTTCATTGTAGCATATAGAAAGCCACCATCAAAAACTTCATGAAACAAACACATTTTAAAAGCTTATTTACAAAAGGTCACCTTTGAAAAGGTTGCTACACTTGAAGTTTACAGACAATATTGCTCGTTAATGTTAATCCGTTTACTGTTTTCGTACACAAATCAAACATGTTGAACTAAGCATGACTCTTTCTATAATTTGACTGAATTCGAATCTTACAAGACACTACTAATGTGCAACATAAACAATGACATCACAGTGCCAAGACCGAGAGGCAGCCAATACACTTGATACCACGTCTGAAATGATACACTGTACCAGTAACACTGCAGCTTACGACCAGGGCAACCAATTTCTGACCTACAAACTTAAAATTTTGACTTTATAATTAAAAAAACGGACTTTATTTTGACCCATAAATTTTCTGCGTTTGCAATTGCCAAATTATTCAGCGTTAGGTGTTAAGGTTAACCCAGAAGCATTTTCATGCACCCTATGCTTCGAAATAAAAAAAAATTGGTTGTTAACTTTGGGGACGATATAAAGCACATTAATAACTACAGTAGAGTCAAACCTGAGAAAATCATGAAGTTGAACTTGAAACACTATATGCAGAATGGATTGAGCATTTACCAATGCAAGCACTCACCAATGGTCTGTAAGACCACGTTTCTTGCCTTAACAAGCATTTACCAATGGTCTGTAAGACCACGTTTCTTGCCTTAACACGCCTACCCTACATAACATTCAATTGTCAAATAATGGCCAAAACATTGTTATCTCAGAAATCGCAACAAACCCATGATTACAGAATTGCAACTAAACTTCCAAAAGCATATCATTATCAGTTGTTGTAGTTTCAATAAAATATCGACAAAAAGAAAAAACTGTGTTGCAAGAAAAGTTTGACCTAATGATAAATTTTGACTTTTTTTGACCTAATAACTTCGGATTCCCTCATGGTATAAGCGTGAAATTTGGTTTGTGGACGCTTCATAAGCTTTAGAAAAGGCAGAAAAATTTTGACTTTTGATTGCCCTACTTATAACACTATGGCATTCTGTACACGAAACAATAAAATACTTTCAAAATAAAAATCACAGAGAAAGTGTTACTGATTAGATGAAAATATTTGTACATACTTGTTCATGGACTACAAATTGCCCCATAAAATGAATAATTTTTCGAAGCTTGTTTTCAAAATAAAAGTGGTGCTAAAGTATTGCCAAGCCCTCAGCATTTGACAACAGCTTCGCAGGAATTAGTTTAATAGAACTCAACAACAGAGCACATTAAGCAAAAGTGAACTTTTTGTCTTAATTAAACGGGGAACTGGAAAGGTATCAGTAAGAGTTTCAAGTTAGACAACTCTTCCAACATATAAACCCTCAGAAAAAATCCCATATTCAACAGAAGTAGTATAAATATATAGGTAATCCCAAGAGCTAATAGGTATTAGTGCCCCAACAGAAAAAGCTAATATTAGTCCATAAAGTTCAATTTTTCTTTCAAGTCATGTATTTTTTCATCAAACTTTTTCTCCTCTTCTCTATTTTCACGTACTTCTTGTCTAAAAGCATTTTATTTTGGAATCAAAGTAAAATCATGCTTTTCTTCTGCTACTACTGCCAAATGATCTGCTTCTTCACTCGTACTTTCCATACTTCCTTTCAATAGCTTCTTTTCCTTTCAGCTGAATTGATCTCATCCTTCACAGCCTTTCTCTTTTTGCTTTTTTCACTTTGAACAGTGAGCTTTCTTTGATCCTCTATGTACAACTGATACCGCATTCTTGTTGCCCGAACATTTCGCTTTAGTCTGGGGTTAAAGAAAAGCTCACTAAAATCAGCAGCATTATTCTTAATAGTGTCATACACAAAACGATAAGCAATTAATGTTTTCTTTCATATTTCCCGGCTGAAAGTTCACTGTTGATAGAACTCCCCCCCAACTGTAGCTTGGCGAAAGTGTGAAAATAATTAAGAAAACATCCCAAAGCTTTGCGTATTTCTTATCTTTCAAACAATTCCAGTAAAATCCATCCAATCGATTACAGTCATCTTGAAATGCAAGAATTCTGTAAGATGGTTTTGTTTGACCTCAGTTATAAAGGCCTTGTATTGTGCAAGGATTTCATCACAATCTGCAGGAGTTTCTTAAACTTTATATGTGCTTCTTCAGTATACAAAGCAAATTTTGTGGTATCACACTCACTAGACACTGAACCAAAGGTTACTTTAAAGGACACTTTTTCCAGCAGCTTGCTTGCAATGGCTGATAAGAACTTAATACAATCATTTTTGAAAGATTAGATACACAGCTCATCTGCAGCATTTTTTTCTGTTACCTTTTTCAAAGCATCTTGAGCATCAAAACCGAGGTCGACATGCTTTGGGTGCTTTTGGTTTTTCTTGTCTGCAGGGTCAACTTTGGACATCTCAAATGTATCAGCTTCTTTTACAACTTCTTTCTTCAAAAAGCGACACGGGATAGCCATCAACAACTCTTTCAAATATAACTCCCAAAAAGGTGCCACTGGAGCTTCAGTCTGAAACTTGGGCAAAAATTGTCGCAGCGGTTTTGCTACTGAGATAAAAAATTCTAGCTTTACCAGTATTAATACATCATCGCAGGCAGATTTGACAGTGAAAAAGAAGCCAAGCTGATGAGGTTGGGGCTTTTCCTTGACTGACAACCGTTTCGACATATTCGTGAACAGAAGGCCACATCTGCAGTGCTCGTGCAGCCGCTTTGACGTCTTCTACCCATGTATGTTCACTAAAATGCGAAGTTGTTACCTGCAATTTTAGCAAACTCTTCCCTTCTAGCAGGAGAATCGTGGAAAAGTCGCCACAAAGCACGGAGTGTATCGGCAAGACTCCAACCTGATTCTTTCACTCCTTTTTGAAAACTTCCATGCGCTACATGTAAACCACAGCTTCCAAAAACTTTTTTTCACATAAAAAGTAAGCAATTGATTGTGTGAACGGACTTCGTTTTTGTTTAAAGAGCTCCTGGTTTTGCTTTCCCCATTGATCGTGTGGCTTTCAATTCCCTTAAATCAAATAATTTTTTGCATAACTTGCAATTGCCTTAACTGTCATTTTTAGCCTGTCGTAACCACGGAGTAAAATCTGGCTCATCTAACCAAATTGCAGGAAAGTGATATTTTTTAGATGCCATACTACCAGCTAACTATTTCCAACTGCTGACGCTACTCAAACCACTTGCAAAACAAATGCAATGTTACTCACCATCTTTCATTCAACTAAAAAGCAAATATATAGTGCACAACATGAGCAATACTTTGCTTCTAACAACAATCCATCACTATTGTAACTGATAATCAACACATCTTGAGTAAAGCTTTCAACTTAACGATGGTGACTTTAGACTGAGGTAGGATTCCACCTGTTCTTAGAATGGCGGATGCAGTTTAACGTCATACCCAGGATATCGAGACAAAATAGAGGATGACGACAGCACATGAGACACCAAAGTGAACTGGTTCTGGAAACAAGAAAAACCAAACTCGCACAGCGTCCGATGAAGACGAAAATCGTGCAATTATAATAAATATTCAACGAAGAGTTGCTGAACTGAGATAGCAACTAAATTTAATTTGTCTAATATAAGAAAAATTGAAGAGTTTCAGATACTTGGAAGTTTGTCTATTCCATACAATAATTTAGCTCAAATTTGTTGAACATTTTTTCAGCAGGTAACATTTCATGACTCGTAATTATTTTCAACATTTCCATGACTTTCCAGAAAAAAAATTTTTTCAAGGATTTTTCATGACTGTCCATGACTGTGGGAACCATGGAAAGTCGTCTCAAGACGTCGCCAAGAGACGCGGCGACGTCACTATGCATCACGTGAACGAAAAATTTTTCTGAAAACTTTGGTGCTAAATTGGTCGCCTTACAAATACGCCTGTATGTCCTTCCCAGTCGTATGCAATTTTCCGTGCTTTATCAACATTCACCAGCACTTACTTTTTTTCATAACCACTTCTCCACTTACACACAACTCACCTATGTTCTTCCACCGGAACTTTCGTTTTCGTCTCAATTCGACCGGGTCGTCAACAAATGCTTCCTGGAACAGTTCGATGTCTTTCTGATCATCATCCAACAGTTGCTTGAGATGAACTTTGTTGACCTTGAAAAACAACAGCCACTGACTGGAAACTGAGTGGAGCAAGAACAAAGCAAATTCGTCTTCATTAGTAAAGTACGGTACACCACTTGGCAACAATTGTTATTGAAAAGCAGTAGAAAATCTGGTTCTTGTGTAATACCATCTGTGCCAAACAACAAGCATTTCGTGAAAACCAACCCAAATAAGTTCATCTACATAAGCAAACTACGGCGCAGCTATCAGCCGCAGTTGATTTTGAAAAGCAGTTGAAATTCTAGCTGTGTGGTGGGGACCAATCCCGTCGCCACAGGAGGTCTTTGGTGGGCTAATGCCCACAAATGAAACACTATAAACCATTGGAGTTTTTACCACAATTTCAACATCAAGCTCCCCCCCGGCACAAACGTAAAGCCCCCCTAGTGAAGACTTCCTGGCG
>JGI24022J15233_10011718_pt1 | contig 10025 bp, 4 predicted proteins | sample Ectturendosymbi2_FD_15233 | JGI IMG/M metagenome (IMG submission 15233)
GAAATCCCGAGCGGCATGTGCGCAAAGCTTCGCACCGTGGCAGCAAGCAACAATAGAGATCATGCTCGCAATCTCTCTTACTATTGCTTGCTCCCGCTACACGTATGATGGTGTTATTCTTCACGCACATCCCGTTCGTGGTGAATCACACAATCAACACAACACCACCGGAGAGGTTGCAACAGCACCACGTCTGCAATCACAAACGCATAATACAAAAAACTGTAACGAACTGGAGCACATTGCGGGTAAAAAGTGAAGTTCCTGATCATGATGTGTCCACCCGTTTGATTCAATTTTGAATCTGCTTACGAAAACCCAAATCGACAAGGGATTAATTTTGCATTTTAACAGATAACGCCTCTTCAGAAAATTGATTTTGAATCATGAAATGTGTGAATATATATATGTGTATAGGCTGTAGCTTAGTCACTGATCCTTCAATGTCTAAATCTACCCAGTTTGGAACATACAGAAACACGTCGAAAAACATAAGAAAAGCCGAAAACATGTCTTAAAGAACAAATTAATTTTCTGAAAAAGTTTTTTGAAAAGAAGCAAGAATCATCCAAATTTTATACCAAAAGATTATGTGGGCAATCAAAGAGAAACTTCAAGACAATCAAACCTCCCCTCTGGCCGGAAAATGTTGTACCGGCTTTTCAGGCTTTATTTTTAAAGGATCTTTGAATTCATGGTTAATGTTAAATGTCAACTAAAATAAACATACACGCGGTATGGAAACGTTTTTCAAAATGAAATTAACGACAAGCTTGGTTGACTTTGAGAGGAAAAATTTGTATCAAGAAGAAAAACCATAAAACCTAGAATAAACCTACTTAAATTTCCGAATATGGATATCTGGTCTATTTTTTGTTTTGCTGACTGTTCAGCCGTGACATTGAAAAACTGAAGCAAAGCGCTGTTAAAATCGTGGCTTTGAAACTTAGACACGAATGCATTATAAATTATGGCAAATGCGCTGATTGATAAGCTACTCAGTCAAAATATTTCTAGTCAGAAGAAAGGCAATGTAAATTTCAGAGAATGTATAGGTCAACTGCATTAATTGTTGCTGCTCACTTCGTTTGAAAATCTTGATCTTGTCCATATACAGGAGAAATACGCTATTCTGCCGCACCCTGACACGGAAAAGTTGCAAGCTCATCACCACTTGAAGGGCATGTGCCCTTCTGCTCAGTTCCTACAGCATCTGATTCTCGTCGCTGCCGCAGCGGTGGTGACAATAACAACAAACAAAGCTTCGTCCGGCACCACGACCAGGACCATAGTTTGCCCGACCTTATACAAGGACGAATAAAAAGACTGAGATTTGCGAAGCGTGAACCGCAGATCGGGCGATATCGGAGAATCACTGGCTCTCGTGAAATGCATCTTGCTGTGGATTATCTAGTTCCTGTGTAAATCCGGATTAACTCAGGTTAATCCGCTTGGGTGTATTAGAATCATCGTCAATGCCAGATGCATCTCGTGTCTTGTACTGCGAACTGAGCTCTGCGTCAAGCTGTGTTTTTGGACAACATTAGGCTTGCCTACATTTTTGAGGTTTGGTCGGTAAAGTAATATTAATCGGCATGCTTGCAGTTACGCTGTTTTAGAGCTAGGGGCGAACACAAGGTTGGAGGATAAACCGGATGCGTTTTTTAAGTTCGAAACGCCAGTGGTAACATATACTGTATTTATAGCCTTTGAGAGCTGTCTTGATTATCCCTGCCCTCTTAACTATTGGTTTTCAAATAACTCGTCTCCACAAAAGCGACGCAGTTGCATCAATCAGCAAAATTTTCTAACAGGAAGTCGATTTCACGTAACTCTACACTTCGTCAATCGTGAAGATATCTTTTTTATCGCTTTTGCGTGAAACTTACGAGGTCCATGTTTTCAAAATTATAGCATTGAGAAATTTGCTGAGATGAAACAACTTCTTTGCTTTCTCCTCACGCAAGTGTTCGTCCAAGCGATTCTTTTAGCCTTGTGATGCTCAGGTTTAGGGGAAGAAAAGTCTTCTTGCAGCATAATGTTGCCTTATTTGTCCTTGTGTTGACTGGACAGCGAGAAATTGAAGATGCTGTATCCTGCTTAGGAATTTATAAAAGCGACTACTGGCGTGAAAGAACTTAAATCGCCATTGGTTTAAATCATTGCTCACAGATGTCGATGCCTAAAAGTCAACAAACGACGCTGTAGATTTTTCTTACAAGGGAAAGAAGCTGCTGGCAACTTGTGTCGCCAATACTCATGGGCAAGTTACGAGGCAACTTGTCAAATATTGCGTTCGAACATACGTGGACATTTCAAGCGTCTTGCGTTTCGCAAACAAGTGACATTGACTGTTAAACCGTGCTTTTTATTTTTTTTAACGTTTGCTGTGTTTTCCAGTAAGCTGTAAGGTCAAATTTCATCATCATCTTCAACCTCACTTATTAACCACAAGGAAAGTTTCGGGGACGCGCCAGTTTGTTTCCAATTTCGCACTGGTTTTGCTGTTTACCACAGATACAGGAAATGTTTCTCGAAAACTGCTAAGTGACCATGCTATGATCGAGGTAAAATCGAAAATATACTGAAAGTACGGCAAGGTAACTTTCCTTGAGGCAATATTTATTATCTGTTTGTAATATATATGAGCGCTAACGCAGCGTCGGGCTTGAGCCGTTTAAATTTTGTCAATTTCTTTCAGCAGAGTGAAGATAAGCGTTCTTTCTAGTCTAAGTGCTCTTTGCTACACTGCAATTACCATTTCTCGTGTGGTTTTAGGTTTGAAAGCTTTGTAATTAGGGTCATTTTTTATGACCTAAAAAATTGATCATATAACGTTATTTTTCAGAAAATATGACTTTATATGACCAAACAAAATTGACTGAGATAGAACGTATACAACTACTGTACAAAGAAGCATTACCAATGAAAATAGGCATAAGAGATGGTAGCACCATGGTTTGTTGAAGCCCCACTAAAATAAACGGCTCAAAACATGAGCAAAACATATAGTATGGTCTGAACTTTGAAACAAATTGAAAGCATACATGGACATTGCTTTATTTCTTTGGGGCAGCAAGAACATGCAATTTTAGGCAGTGCATCATATTTCATTCAAATAACTTGTTTCACCTACGTCTTTGCCAACATATGCAGGGTGCCCAAGTGGGTTCAATTTGCAGGATGCAGCTTATACCTATCGATGTAGTAGTTTCAGTTTCACTGATATTTTGAGGTGTTTCAATGGTTTCCTTGTTGAATTAGGTGGAAAATATGCAAAATATGATTTTATGACCTAACATGGAAGATATGACTTTTTATGACTTTATAACTTTTGATGTAGACTTCGTAGGGGTGCAATGTTTGTTTTCAAACTCGTTTCATAGCTTCCTGAAGCACAGAAGAAATATGACTTTTATGACTTTAAATGGCCCTACTTATAAGAAAACGTATGCGGTTGCACAATTTTCAGGAACGAGGAATAAGCCGCAGATGCCAGTTACAGTATACTGGAAAGAATGAACGTAAAACAAGACGAAAACTGCTTAACGTAAAGCCAGACGAAAACTGCTAGAGTGCAATTTCCGTTACGAAATATTTGTTGCCGTTTATTGCTGGAATACATTTTCCTGAAACACTTTTCAATCAAAGGTCAAATGGCAAACACTTCCAACTTGATGTTATGTGCAGGGTTAAAACTATGAAATACTCCCAACGTAGACACATAGAGTTTTCACTAGATCTCATTCCGGTTAGGGTTGTTTGTTTATTCAAAAGAGAAACAAATTTTTCCACCGGTTGAAACAAAACGAAAGCATCTACTTATTTTTATTGCCAATGGGTAGATGCTCAAGACATATTTCATTTGCATGAAAGGTTTTCTAAAACATTGCGATTAAGAAAGTCACAACACGAAGCAATTTGTTTGAAAGCACATGTGGAGAGCACTCACGGAATGCAAAGCTGTGTTTTTATTAGCTAACCAGAGCGTGGGAAATTTTAAGTGCTGCAGACTGGTGGGCGAGAGTTCATTTTCAATATTTCATCATCTAGATATGAGAGCAAAAAACATTAACCCCATATTGTACAGGGGTTTTCGTGTGACGGTTCAGCACAACAAATGCCGTAATAGGGGGTATCAAAAGATTAGGTCGCGTTTCGCTTTGTTGGGTTGCGGTAATCAGAGCTGGTTACCAGCGCGCGACATAACTTTGTTGCTACAAATAGTTGTTAACATTCTTGTAATTTTTTTGCCACGCAAAAGGATGAACTCAGCCTCTCAGTTTGACTTTTGGCTCTGCTCAGCATCTAGACATGGTTAAATAGTTAACTGTGCGGTAAGCAGTATTGGAATGCTTTCGAGTGGTTTGCAATATGCAAACCTGTAAGAGGGTGATGTACAATCTTACGTTTACTATCATCAAGCCATGTAAACGAGAGTCACAGCAAACACAGAAATGATCGAAAATGTACAATAAATACTCTAAAATTGAGTGTTCCATTTTCTTCACAAATTTCTAATAAAATGTATTTTCATACCATTGCTCAAGAACCAAACCGGTGTACCACAAAGATGTTAAGCAATATCATGATTCCCAGCGTCAAACCAGCACATTTTCATGCTATTACTGCATTATTGCACAATTTTAAGAGAAGAGGTAGGTTTACAAACTGTCAAGTTTTGTCCAACTTTTACCATACTTGCAAAAAAAGTCAATTAATGACGTTTCAAAATTGGTTTCGAATAACAAAAAATTATGCAATAAAAATGTTGAAATTTGCAAAAGCGATAAAATACTGCAATTTTGTCAGATGTTGGGTAAAATGTTTGAAAACGTTTTGCCCGATTTTCAATATGCGCCGGGTTCATGAAAATATTCTTTAGTTTGGAATATCAGTTAATTTTTATCCTCCACTCCGCCTGCTTCCAAAATTTGCGCAGTTATGCCGGTAAAATGAAACGAAACTTTGATTTTAAAACATTTTATAACAAAAACAAAGATATTCTCAATAAGGGTTTGTGACGTTTACGTTATGTACGAGTATACAAGGCAAGAGGAAGTGACATATGCGCTTGCTCAAGACAGACGGTTTGTCAGACTTTGTCGTTCAAGTGTGAAATGTGTGACCTATGGAAAACAATTAAGATTAGTCATTTTTCTTTGCATAAAGTGTTTCTAAATTGCGGCGGAATTCAAACACAGTGTTTTTAACTTATATCGGTCTGACTTTTGCATTATTATGTTGATGCCATTGCAAACTTACGACAGAAAACTGAGTTCGAATTCCTTCAAGGAAATCATTTCATACCCTGTCAGTTTTGTGGCACATACTGTTGTTTCAAGTAACTGCTTGAGTAATGGAAGCTTTCAAATCAACACCTAACACTTGCATGCAGACTGCGTTTGGCTGTGCAAGCACAAATTACCACCTTTGTTTTGCAGAAATAAGTATTCTCCAAATTGCTGCCCGTTGGTGCATATATTTAACGAAGCATGACTAAATTAGCTGACCTTTCCTTCTGTTTTTAAAGCTAGTAATTGGTAAATGGTCTTTGACTCCGTTTCCAGGTTTGAACGTTGCCTCTGTTAGGCCAAGCGAGCTTACGAGGATAAACGGCAAAAATAACAAAACCCTCAGACTAGTCAAACCGTCCGGTAGCCAGCTAAGATCGATTTGCAAGTCATACGCCGAGACTGAATATGGTATTCATCACTTTATACGTAATTGGAAGGCATCAACAACCGCTTGCATCCTTAATAACTGCTCTTTTTGTGTTTCTTTCCAACAGCATCTGACCGATAAAAATGCACGATCGGTATTCTGCTAAATTCAGGTCATAATTTAAGCCAAAAACATACCAAGTGTTGCTCACGCGTCATGAAAAAGACAAATGCTCTTTTCTGATTGAAAAGTTGACTCTGTGTTGGCAGAGGTTGATTAGAGCTTCCCAAGTCACTGGTGCTGTCTGAGGTAGGCTTTTCTTTTCGCAATTTTTGCGTCTTTCTAAACCACTGCGATTGTGTCAACACGCCAACAAAAATCCAAATAGGCGTAGTTGGCAAGCCGTTATTAGGTTAGCCTAGCCTATCGCTTGCTAATTGGATTTGCGACTCATTGCTGATGTTCTGCGAACGATTTACAGATCTGTAGAGAAAAACAGCTCCCTGCCACGCACGGCTGTAACGTTTTCGGTTTTGCCGGCTTGAAACCGACCGCCTGACCGCATTTTTACTATCGGGCACACCTCACTCCAAGCAGTGGTGCGCGTCTTATAAAGGCAATCTTCTTGTGGTTGCCTGACAAAAAGCCAACTTGAACTTTGGGCTTTCAGCAAACAAACGTTACTCTCTCGGAACCAAAGCTGCTTTTGGAAACCGCTGGATGTCTTGCGCTGAACTATGGCAAGGAGGCAGCTTTACTGAAGCAAATAACTCGTTCTGTGAGGAGTCTAGATAAAGGGAGCCACTGAGATTGTTTGAGAAACTATTTTGAAGACAGGCGTATCAAGCAATCGGGGAGTCAAATGTGTGGTAATGAACATGTTTGTGGTCTAACGGAATGCGTATAAACGAAAACTGTTGCCACAAGGTTTGTTTTTCAGAAGTAAAATCTTAACTTTCACAGGGCTTCCGTGGTGATTTGGGGTCCACGGACATTGAAAACAAACAAACAGCAACTACCACCGCCATGTAAGTTCAAATTCAGCAGCATGTACTGATGCACATATCCATTTCAGGAAAGCAAACCCGAGGACTTATGGACCATGAAAAACGAGCCGATAATCAAGCTGAACTTATCTGCATTGCTACAGCCAGTTACGCGGGTTGGTGTCTGACTGCGCGGTTTGTGGTGGCCGAGTTGGAGCGAGCGCAAGCACTACGCATATCCAGAAAATAAATTCACTTTCCGCAGGTGGACGCACAAGCTAAAAACGTGGGTGACGACACTCGAGAGACAAGCAAAGGAAAAGGTCAGTGACGTTGCAAATAATTTGGGAGAAAGATAATTGATCTGGGCAAGAATTTCGAATTTTAAGCGAAACTGCAATTTGTGGTTTACATTTTCACCCAGCCGTTTTCAAATTAAGCAAAGCGTCAACCAGGCAATCTACGTTGAAACAATAAAATGTTAAAACAGCCATGGTATTATACTTCAAACTCAAATAATTGCACTGATTTCTGAACATCAGCTAGTGGTGTAGCCAGCCCAAAATTTTGGGAGGACAAATCATTTGACATTAGGGAGCACCAGTATTTTATTTGGACATCGCCTCACAAAATGACAAGATGTGCTAGAAATTTGGCGGAAGTGGTCCCCTAGGTACGCCTATGACTTCATCATCATCATGGAATTTATTATTTAAAAAAGTGGAACGATTAGCCCTGAAGAGCTTTTTATTTTCAATAAATGACATTAAAAATAACAAAAATCTTTGCCCAATAATGTCAACAGTACACTAAAAGTCTACCCTGCAGTAAATCATCGTAAATCATCGCATAGAAGACAATATTTCAGCTTATATTTCAGTTTGATGCATACTGTAGTTATACTCTCACGGGCCTTCATGTAGTTGACTCAAGTGCTTTCGAGGCCAGACCAACAGGTCTTTTCTTGAATTTGGATTCATTTTTGTGGCCCCGGAAGGTAAGCCAACCGTAACCTACACAATGAAACGCAATATACGCTTTGTTGCCTTAAGAAAGGATGCTTGTTTTTTCAATATTGATTTGCCAATCTTCGTCCACTCTTCATTCATGGCATGAAGCTTATATTCTGTGGCTCAAAAATGCTGTTGGAACTAATTATTTTCAAAACAATTTGAAAATGAAAGAAACCCATTTCTTTTTAAAATATCTCTGTTTCATGGACGAGATTTACTGCCATTGGCGTGACTGTAACACGAAAAGCTTCGTGCCTTTTGGCGCCTAAGTTCGCCACCTCTTCCTGAGTGCACTTTATGAAACGATTCACGTAAAAATACAATTAATTAATTTTTATAATTCAGCCAATTTCGGTTGGTGAAATGAAGGGCTTCGAAGCGCCACATGTGAAGAAAAAACTCAGCTTTTCCAAAATTACTTTCGGTGGTTTTAGGGGGTGATTGGGGCAATCGAGTAAGTGTCCCTGACATACTTCATTCATCTTGATGATAGGAAAAATTTCTTTCAGACATCACAGTTTGCTGTTTCGGAAAAAACTAAACTTTCAATTGACGTGGCTCACAGCAAACCGCATTTACGATTTCTGAAGAGTCGGAACGTGCAGAGATTTGCTGATTTATGCAGGTGCCGACCGTACATTGACTGATGACGATTACTGACATTCTTTCCGCTCTCTCGTCTTTGAAAACGTTTTTGTGCTACAAATTTTCTGTCTTAAAAATGGTCACGAAATGTTTCAGAGCCACTGACAACGCCTACCAATTGACAACGCCTACCAACGACAACGCCTACGAACACTGACAACGCCTACCAACGAAATATTTCAGAGCCACTGACAACGCCTACCAATTTGACGGTTGTGTTGTATTTACACCTGCTTTCGTTTTTGAAACCTGAATAGAAATTACAAATGTTTTTTGTCAAACACTCGCTTACCGCTGTTCGTTTTTTTTGTTTTCATCGCTGTCTTGTTGTTGTCAGTAATTTGTTTCTAAGGAACAACAAGTTTTCTTGTGATTCACGCAAACGCGTATATTCATTTTCGTTTCGTCATCAAGCCTGGCGGAAGTGTGTGTAACACAAGTTAAAATTCGCGAAATCGAAATTTACGTGAAATGTAAATAGGTCAAGCCATCCTGAAGCATCTTCCAACTTGCAGAAAGAGTTTGTTCTTGATGGGTCTATGTGAAGTTCAATATAAATCTGGATGAACACGAAATTCGACAAACGCAAAAGGGTTTATGACATCGGTTCATCTTCAATGTTTATATTACGTTGTTTGTTTTGAAATTAAACCATGACCTTTCACATTTTCTTTAGAAAAAGGCATCTTTTGTTGATAGCGTCTATACTATAGCGTACGTTTGTGCATGATTGCTTGATGTTCACGCTGTGGTGAAAATGTCTCACTTTGTTCTTCATTCAGGTTGCAAGGAATTTTACGATTACATATAATAAGTTTCCAGAGAAAGTTATCTCTACCCAATTGCTTTGTTTACGGTCCCCCGAAAATTCAAGGTCTTTTCATTTTCATGGGACCAGCAAAAACATAACAAATTTACTTAAACACACTCTCAACTGTTAATGAGAAGTTTTACGCACACGGACGTCCCCAAGAGGAAAATCCGACAGTTGCCCTCCAGAAATGGCAAAAGTTTTCGGTCAACTGAGACCAAACACTATTTTTGGAATTTTAGTATTGTTTCTCAGCTTCACTAATTTCAAATACAAAAAGCTGTTCATTGCAACAAACAGAAAAATCCGGCAATCATTGAACTGTGAGGTTCCACATTATTGTCCTCCAGGGGCGTAGTGGGTTGGGAACGCGTGGGAACGGCGTTCCCACACCTTTTTGCAAAATATTACATTAAAACATGGCTGCGATCTCACAGATGTGCCAGCGACACGCAGATTCGCACTGCTAGTCAACATTCTACAGTGCAACATGAAGATCCAGTATGGAAATTCTGGTAGGCGAATGCTCACTTCGTTCCAACTATTTGGTGCAGTCTTCCTTATTATTTTTTTGTGGAAACGCCGTTCCCAGATCTCCTTNTTTAGCACTACACCCCTGCTGTCCTCACGGCAAGAGGTCGAAGCAGTTCGGTCTTCATTAGCTTGACTGAGTGTAGCTGCTCATGCAGGCTAACGTTAATGCAGGTGGCGCATCTTCGTTTGGCGATAGGCTGGCACGAAAACTGTACGACCATTGTCTAGATTTCTTTCTAGTGACACTTAAAAGCACTAGTGTTTCTGTATGCTTCGAGGAATCAGTCGACTGCCATCTGCTTTCGTCTTTTTGCGATGATTCAAACTTGCACATATCTCTATTCAAGTATGTACTTTCCACGATGGGTGTAA